>JRYL01000015.1_pt1 | contig 154229 bp, 127 predicted proteins | sample 235391 | NCBI WGS metagenome assembly JRYL01 (sample SAMN03074223, study PRJNA261481) | activated sludge metagenome | biome: Wastewater Treatment Plant; feature: Wastewater; material: Activated sludge; isolation source: activated biomass of a wastewater treatment plant treating wastewater from......
TTACACCTATACCGTGAGCGGAATTTGTGGAACTGAAACAGCAACTATCTCTGTCAATATCATAGAAAGTCCAAACACCAATGGGATTACTTTGGCAATAGACTCGGTATGTCTTAACCAACCAACATTTGTAAACATTACAGGTGCTTCACAAATATTGGATGGCGAATATTCCGTCACCTATACCCTAAGCGGCGCCAACACTTCGCAAACAACAATTACCATTGTTATCATAAACGGTTCGGCAAGTTTTGAAATATCATCGCTCTTATTGACCAATGCAGGAATAACTGTTCTTACCTTGTCGGGGATCACTAACGAAACAACGGGATGCAATGGCGATGTTTCGGTTATTGCCCCAGTACAATTCAATATCTTGCAAGACCCTACACCCGTACTCGTCAACAACGGCAATTCATTCTGTTTGGAAGATAGTCCCACCCTTGCAGACTTGGGCAACAATATTATTGGGGGCGGACAGGTAATCTGGTATGATGCTCCAACGGATGGCAACGCATATCCCGAAAACACCTTATTGGTGGATGGAGCAACTTATTATGCAGCTTTTGTGTTAGTTGATGGTTGCAATAACGCGGTTAGACTTTCGGTAACCGTGGACATTGCATCATGTGAGGATATGGAATTAATCATCCCCGACGGATTTTCGCCTAATGATGACAACATCAATGACAGTTTTACCATAAAAAACTTAAGAGATCTTTATCCGGATTTCCGTTTACAGATTTTCAACCGTTATGGCAACATTCTGTATGAGGGCGACATTAATGTTCCGGATTGGAATGGCACATCGAGCAAGGGCCGGGAATTTGGCAATGGCACTTTGCCCACGGGTGTTTACTTTTTTATATTGGAACTCAATGACCCAAGTAACAGGACCATTCAGGGTCGGGTTTATTTAAGCAGATGATAGAGGAGGATAACTATGTTATATAAAACTTTAAAATATTCGTTTCAATCTGTCCTCTTGTTGTTGGGATTGTTGTCCTATGCGCAGCAGGATCCCCAATTCACGCAATACATGTACAACATGAGCGTTATCAACCCTGCTTATGCCACTGGAGATGAAGAAAATATCAACATAGGCGGAATGTATCGTACCCAATGGGTCGGTGCTGTCGGGGGGCCTTCTACGGGTTCCTTGTTTGTACACTTACCGTTAAACAGTCGCATTGAGACAGGCTTATCCGTCGTACATGACCAGATAGGTGATGTGGTAAACGAAAGTAATGTGTATGCAGATTTTGCGTACGTGCTTCCAATGGGCGAAACATCAAAACTATCACTGGGCGTAAAAGCCGGCGCTACGTTTTTCAGTACCAATTTTAATGGTTTTGTGTATTCTGATGATTTGCCCGATCCTGCATTTGCGGAAAACTTGAGCAGAACATTCCCTAATATCGGGGTGGGTGCTTTCTATTTTGGCTCTAATTATTATCTTGGTCTTTCTGCCCCCAATCTATTAAGAACCAAACATCTTGAAAATGATAGTGGCGTAGTAGCTTCGGGTGTTGAGGAAATCCACTTTTTCATGACGGGAGGCTATGTTTTTAACTTGGACGAAAACACGCTCCTAAAACCGGCATTTATGGCTAAAGCTGTAAGTGGCGCACCGATTTCCATCGATATTACTGCCAACGTATTGTTCAACAATAAAGTAGAAGTCGGTGCAGGATATCGTCTTGACGACTCGTTCAGTGGATTGGTCAATTTGAGAATAAGCCACAACATGCGTATCGGATATGCGTATGACCATACGGTATCGAACCTAGGAAAATTCAATTCAGGCTCGCATGAGATTTTATTATTGTTTGACATTGACAAACTTGGAAACAAAAAAGGTTATGACAAATCGCCAAGGTTTTTCTAATATTTGATAAAAAGATGAAACGATCCAAAATCATATTAGCACTGTTAGCCCTGACCACCTCGGTTTGTTTTTCCCAACGTGCAAGCCTCAAGAAAGCCAACAAACTCTTTGAACAAAGAGCATACGTGGAAGCTGCAAAAATGTACCAGCAACTTAAGCCAAGCCAGGAAGTACTCCAAAATCTGGGAGATAGTTACTTTTACAATTCACAAATGCGACAAGCCAGAACCCCATATTCTGCATTGTACACGAACTACAAGGACAGCCTTCCGAAAGAATTTTATTTTAAGTATGCCCATGCCTTGTTAGGGGCAAAAGATATTGAAAAGGCCGATGAAATTATGGGAGAATATTTAGGGTATGCCGTAGATACAAAAAAATTCATCGAAAACCTCAACAAGATCGTTCCCTATATGTATGAGATTACACGCATGTCTCAAAGCGCAAGATCAGGAGATTTTGGCATCGGTTTTTATGGTGACAAAGTGGTCTTTGCTTCTTTGAGAAACAGCGAAAATCCCCATTATGGCTGGAACGACCAACCCTATTTGGATCTTTTTGAAGCAAGGGTTTCCAGCAAAAAAGAACTTATCGACATCAAGCCCTTTTCTGAAGAAATCAACTCAAAAACACACGAAAGCAATGCTGTTTTTACGAAGGACGGAAAGACCATGTATTTTTCGAGAACCAATCACGAGCGCGTACCTGTCGGTGACGAAATGGTGGCGACCGTAAAACTGTACCGTGCCGAACGCATCGATTCTATCTGGACCAACATTACGGAATTGCCATTTTGTAGTGACCAGTTTTCAACCCAGCATCCCGCACTCAACCATGATGACTCAAGACTCTATTTTTCAAGTGACAGGCCCGGAGGTTTTGGCTCGTTTGATATCTATTATGTAGATCTGATTGCGGACAGCTTTGGTCAGGTCGTGCACTTGGACAATACCATTAATACCGCCCATAGGGAACAATTTCCTTTTGTGGATAGTGAGAATACACTATATTTTGCTTCGGATGGCCATCAGGGCATGGGAAGTCTGGACATTTTTATGAGCAAAAATTATAATGGCAACTATTCAAAACCGCTCAATCTTGGTGAAAGCATCAATTCTGAACTTGATGATTTTGGTTATATCATAAAAGAGACTTCTAGTACGGGTTACTTTTCTTCTAACCGTTCAGGATATGACAATCTCTATGCCTTTGTAAGAAAAAACAATGAACGCCAATTTACTGTCGAAGGCGACGTGCGCGACAAACACACTAAAAACATCCTGCCCGGAACCACGGTAACACTCTTTGACGAAAATGGCATCTCTGTTGGCCAAATGGTTGTGGGCGATGACGCACGATATGTTTTCAACACCAAACCAAACAAAACCTATACCATTGAAGGTTACAGGGATTTTTACATCCCTACAACAGCCACCTTTACCACCAATGACGATGGAAAAATCGTTTTTGGCATAGAACTCGAAATAGAATCGTATGACGATGCAGAAGAAATTGTAGTAACCAAAGACGATGGCTACATTTACATAGAATTAGAGAATATATATTTTGATTTCAACAAATGGGATATTTTGCCCCAAGCAGCCAAAACGCTGGATGTATTGGTCAATTTGCTAAAGAAATACCCTCGTATGGAAATCCAATTGGGCGCTCACACAGACTCCCGTGCGTCGGATCTTTATAACCTCACACTTTCCAATAACCGCGCAAGAGCCGCCTTGGAGTACCTTGTAGAAAACGGCATCAATCGCCATCGTTTGCGTTCAAAAGGCTTCGGCGAACGCGTACCGCTCGTGGACTGTGGCGACAACTGTACCGAAGATGAACACGCCATCAACAGGCGTTGTGAGTTTTTGATATTGAAGTAAAGTATTCATTTTCAAAGTTTTGTTTTTTATCCAACAAATCGTCCTTTTGACGAAATCTAGCTTTTTTTATAGCGCTTTTTGGCATTTAGTCGAATTTTAGACGCCTACTAAATTGATTTAACTACATTTGACCCACCCCTATTTATTTGATTGATAGCATTGTATTGCTTTAAACATTAAAATTTAGATGTCAGCAATGTTATATCATGAACATTATTAGCCAAAAACCCTTCTTATGAAAACTCTTTACACAAAAGGAGCCTACTTACTGTTATTCGCACTGCTCCACAGTTCATTGTTAAAAGCACAAAATTCAGGGATTTATGAAAGCTATGCAATTATTGATAGCGGTTCTGGGAATCAAATGTATGATTTGTGGTCACCAACAGACCAAACCAATGATGTTCCAGGTTATGACTTCCAAGGGTCAAATTTTGGAACATTTGGTACTCAAACCGGTACTTTAATCCTTAATGGCGGTCAAAATAACGTTTGGAAATGCCCTACAGACGACATAACTTCAGGATGGCTCAATTACGTCATATACCCAACAGGTAATAGGCCGGTCTCACCTACCTTTACAGGAATCGATTTAAGCACAACCAATGTTATTATAACCGGTCCCGCACTATGTGCTGGTGGCGTTAATCAATCTTGGAACCACAATAACGCAACTATTGATTTACTGAATGGTCTTTCTTCCGGCGACTACACATTGGAAGTTTTTACACTTGCAGACTATACCACAAATGGAAATCCTCAAACGCCTCATTTTGTAAACAACAATGGCAATAACTTTACAGCCACATTCAGAGCTGATACCCCACCAACGGCAAGTTGTCAAGATATAACCGTTTATTTAGATGCCACAGGTAGTGCTACCATTGTGGCTTCAGATATTGATAACGGCAGTACCGATGATTTTGACACACCAGCGTTAAGCATCGATATTGCTACCTTTGATTGCTCCAATATTGGCACTCCGGTTACCGTTACTTTAACCGTCACTGATAGTTTGGGGCAGACTGATACTTGCGCAAGTAGTGTGTTCGTGGTTGATAATTTGGCACCAACTCCGGACGTAGCAACATTGTCTGACGTGACCGCAGAATGCGAAGTTACCTCGCTGACCGCACCAACCGCTACCGACAACTGTGGTGGCACGGTAACCGTGACACATGATGCAACGCTTCCCATCAACACCCAAGGTACAACAGTCGTGACCTGGACCTACACCGACGTGAATGGAAATTCAGCAACGCAAACACAAAATGTGGTCATTGCTGATATTACGGCACCAACTTTTACTTTATGCCCTTCAAACATAACCGTATCCAACAATACCGGTATATGTGGTGCTTTAGTTACGTTTGCAACACCTACTGCTACCGATACCTGCGGTACCGTAACCGTAACCCAAACAAGCGGATTACCTTCAGGAAGCACATTTCCGGTTGGGACAACCACATTAATTTTTACTGCCGATGACGGTAACGGCAATACTACAACCTGTACATTTTCCATCACTGTCAACGATACCGAAGCACCGCAGATTACCTGTCCGGCAGACGTAACCGTCAATGCCGATACCGGCTGTGAAGCCACAAGCATTGTGCTTGGCACACCAGCAACAACCGACAACTGCGGTATTGCTTCTGCAACCAATAACGGTCCTGCAACATATCCTTTAGGAACCACACAAGTGACCTGGACGGTAACAGATATTCATGGCAATACAACTACCTGTATCCAAAACGTAACGGTAGTGGACAATACACCGCCAACCATTACCTGCCCCGCAGATATTACCGTAAATACCGATGTCGGACAATGCACTGCCAGTGGTATCAACCTTGGTACACCTATAGTTAATGACAATTGTGGTGCAGGTTATAGCAACGATGCGCCTACGGTATTCCCGATAGGCACCACAACCGTTACATGGACAGCTACCGATGGTAATGGTAACACAGCTACCTGTACACAAACCGTAACCGTAATAGACAACCAACCACCTGTGGCAGTGTGTCAAAACATTAGCGCGCAGCTAAACCCTGCAACAGGAACAGTATCTATAACAGCCAACGCTATTGACAACGGCTCTTCTGATAACTGTGGTGCAGTAACATTAAGTTTATCACAAACTAGTTTTGATTGTAGTGATATTGGAGCCAATACCGTAACGCTTACCGTTACCGATGCTGCAGGAAACAGCGCAACCTGTAACGCCACCGTTACCATTACCGATGCGGCGCAAGGTGCTTCTGTAAGTATTGCCTCAAACCCTGTCTCGCCGGTTTGTGAGGGTACACCGGTAACCTTTACGGCAACACCTGTAAATGGTGGCAGTACACCCGCATACCAATGGTATGTAAACGGCAACCCTGTAGGCGGTGCAACCAATGCTACTTATAACACTTCAACATTAGAGCATAATGATGAGGTATATGTCACCATGACCTCAAGTGCCTCTGTATGTGCCACACAGCAACAGAGCAATACCATAACCATGGCGGTAAACCCATCGCTACCGGTATCGTTTACCTTAAACACCACTGCAAACCCTGTGTGTACCGGAGATTCTGTAACATTTTTTGTAACCAACTTAATTAACGGAGGCAGCAACCCTACATACCAATGGTTTGTTGGCGCAACACAGGTAGGCACAGGCACTACCTATACTACAACAGCCAATGCCGCTTTAAACGGCGCAACAGTTTCTGTACATGTTACCTCCAACGCCACTTGTGCCGCTCCTGTACCTCAAATAGAAAGTTTGGTTATGACGGTTAATCCATTACCTACCATTACAGCTTTTGCAAATGGCAGTAGTAACAACATCACTATCTGTGAAGGAGATTCTTTAACCCTAACAGGAAATGGTGCAGCCACTTACAGTTGGAGTCACGGTGTTGTAAATGGCGTAACTATTACTCCTTCTTCGGGAACACATACCTATACAGTAACTGGAACAGATGTTAACGGCTGCCAAAATACAGATACCATCACCGTTACCGTAAACCCGAGCACCTCAATAACCCTACTTTCTGCAAGTGCCGACCAAAGTGTTTGTCGTACTGGAGGAAATCCAATAGGAACCGTAGAAAACATTGATTTCAATGTGGTTAACGCCACTTCAGTAACAATAACCGGTCTTCCTGCAGGCGTAAATGGTGTTTATAACCCTGCTCTCAACAGAGTAAGAATAAATGGCAATCCAGATAATAGTGTAAGCGGTGTGTTTAACTATACAATAACTGCCACAAATAGTTGCAATACCGCAACGATGACCGGTACAATAACCGTATATTACGGTACACCTGCAAGACCGGGGCAGATTAACGGACCCAGTTCATTTTTATGTCCCATTAGCACAGCCATTTATTATGTTGCCTATGATCCTAACGTAGAATACTATACTTGGACCGTTCCAGGTTCAATGACTATCACTAACGGGCAAGGTACTAACCAAATAGAAGTGGAAATAACCGGAAATATCACATTTTTACAATATATTTCTGTAACAGCCAGTAATGCTTGTGGCACTTCCCCATCAAGGTCATTAGGCGTATTAATTAGTTATTCAAATAATCCTATTGATGCCGGTCCCGATATTTATGTGTGTGAGGGTACGCCTTCTGTTACAATGAACGGAAATGTGGGTAGTTTACAACCTTATGAATGGGAATGGAGTGACAATGGTGTAGGAGGAAGTTTTTCTATCATAGGAACATATCAACCGCCTCGTTATTGTACAGGCATCCCAATAGGTAATTCTTGCTATTTTGGAAGTTGGGTGTATCCTCCTGCCAGAGATTTATATGCCACAAACAGTACCTACACACTACCTGCTGGTGCACAAGCCGGTGATGTTATCACTATACGTTTGGTATCAAATAATGTCTGGAATCCGTTTTGCGACCCGATTGTGAGCACTATGCATATCTATGTCATCGAAAACCCAACAGCCACTTTTACCAATCTGGCAACTATATGCCAAGGAGACGATGTAATAGTTACAGGAACTCCCAACACAACCGTGTCTTACAATTTTAACGGTAATCCAGCTGGCACATTTAATATTGGTGCAACCGGAACAGTAACATTCCCTGGGCTTGGTGCAGGAACTTATACCTTAACTAGCATTCAATACACAAATGCTCCTAATAGTAATGGCGTGGGCTGTGTTAATCCATTATCAGAATCGGCAACCATTAATGCACCTGCAACAGTAACAATTCCTGCAGACACCACGATATGTGAGGGCGATACTGTAAATTTATCATCTGCTTCTTATGGTGGTACTAATGCTGTTGCGGTATGGAGTACCTCGGGCACGGGTAGTTTTTCAGGAACAATTTATACACCAAGTGCATATGATATTTTAATAGGTACAGTAACATTAACTTATACTAACACCCCAAGCGATGGCATTTGCGGTTCGGTAAGCGATAGTATGGTTGTCACTATTAATCCTGCTGCTACGGTTTACGCCGGCACAAACCAAATTATTTGCAGTAATGGCAGCATTACCTTAAACGGCAGTATTGGCGGTGGTGCTACTACTGCAACGTGGAGTGCACCAAGTGGTAGTTTCTCCGATGCCAATGCTTTAAACACCACCTATACGCCTACTATAACGAGTGGCACGGTAACACTAACGCTAACCACCAATGACCCGGCAGGTCCTTGTACTGCCGTGATGGATACCGTAGTCATTACCGTAAACCCGGAAGCCACCGTGAACGCAGGAGCAGATATAACCATTTGTGAAGGTGATGCTGTGCCTTTAACCGGTACTGCTTTTGGTGGCGGTGCTGCTTCGGCAACGTGGAGCACCTCGGGAACAGGAAGTTTCTCCGGTGGTAATTACAACCCAAGCCCTGCCGATATTGCCAACGGCACGGTAACGCTTACCTATACTACCAATAATCCACCGGGACCTTGCGGTTCTGTTTCTGATACCAAAGTAGTAACCATCAACAGACAACCGGTAGTCAATGTCGGTGCAGACCAAACGGTGTGCGCTACAGGTACAATCAGCCTCAATGCTACGGTAAGCAGTGGTACAACCGGTATTTGGACAACTTCGGGCAATGGTTCATTTGACAACGATACGCTTGTAAATGCTGTTTATACACCAAGTGCCAACGATATAGCCAACGGCTCGGTAACATTAACCTTTACCAGTAACTCTGCAATTGCACCTTGTAGCAATGACAGCGATTATGTAACCTATACCATTATACCTTTTGAAACAGCTACGGCATCTATTGCTACTCCGGCAACAGATTGTACAGCTGAAATAACGCTAACTGCCAATGGTAGCGGTCAATGGTCGGCAGTATCAATACCAGCGGGAAGTAGTTTTAGTTTCTCAAACATAAACGACCCTAATGCGGTGTTTACAGGAGAAAGCGGTGCTACGTATAACCTTACTTGGACATTGTTTAACTCGGCACCTTGTGGCAACTCACAGGCAAACATTACAAATGTTAATTTCCAGGCTTGTGCCGATGACGTAATTGACTTTGACGGTATTAACGACAACATTTCCTTTGAAAATAATTTTAACCTTTCGGGTAATTTCAGTATTGAAATATGGGTGAAACCTAATGTGTCCAACGGTAACGTTAAAACCATACTTTCCAAAAGAAATGCAGACAACCTGAACACTGGTTTTGACTTGCGCTATGTGAACAACAACATCCAGTTTAGATGGGATGCAAGCGGGCAAATCTCGGCAAACAACGTAAACACCGACCGTTGGCACCATGTAGCCGTAACACGCCATAGTTCTACATACCGTATTTATATTGACGGTATTTTAAAAACTACTGCTACCGGCACTGCGCCTACAAGCAACACCATGGACTTTTTATTAGGTGCTATGGACAGAGCTAACAATACGCCATCCAACTTTTTTAATGGCTGGCTTGATGAGTTGCGTATATGGAATGTAGCATTGACACAAGACCAAATACGCGAAATGATGAACCAAGAAATCCAAAACAATGGCAGCACTGTAAGGGGAAGCATTATTCCGCGTGACATCGCAGGATTAAATTGGGCAGATTTAAGGGCGTACTACCGAATGAACCAAGCAACCGACCTTTCGGGAGGTTATTTGACCAACAATACGGGAGGAATAAATGGTAGATTGCGCAATATTCTTTCTACCCAAGAAGAAACAGCACCATTACCATACCAATCTGTTACTAACGGAAACTGGGACACTCCAACAACTTGGAATGCAAGTAGTGCACAACTAATACCTAATACAGATGGTATCAATTGGAACATCGTTAGAACAAACCACAACGTAACCTCAAACAGAACGACCACTGTGCTCGGCTTGTTGGTGGACAGCAACAAGTACAGTGTTACCAACGACCAGCGCTTGGACGTTACCAAATACCTGAGAATTGACGGTGTTTTGGATTTAGAAGGCGAATCGCAACTACTACAACCAGAAGGCAGTTATGTTGACTATAACGGTTCAGGGACTTTGGAAATAGACCAGCAAGGCACAGGCAACAGGTATAATTACAACTATTGGGGAAGTCCCGTAAGTACAGCCGGAGCTACAGGGATATTGAATTCTTCCAACAACAGGAGCTATACGCTTAACAGTATCCTGTATGATGGCAGCAGTCCAGTACAATGGACGAACGGTCAAAATGGGAGTAATACCACCTCTCCTATTACATTGAGCAACCGCTGGCTCTATCTTTTTAATGGCCCGGCAGATGACTATGATGCCTGGATAGATATTGACCAATCTACATCCATCAATACTGGCAGTGGCTATTCAATGAAAGGTACGGGTGGGGTTGGAAGTCCAGACCAGAACTACAGCTTTAAAGGACAGCCAAACACCGGCACGATTACCAATCATGTTTCAGCAGGCAATGAGATTTTATTAGGCAACCCATACCCTTCAGCGATTGATGCAGATGAATTTATTATGGACAACATTCCCGGTGGCAACACTGGCACAACTGCAAGCATCGATGGCACCATCAGGTATTGGGTACAATCCTCTACCAATAACTCCCATTATTTGAGCCAATATGAAGGTGGCTATGCCTATTATAATTTGAGTGGTGGAAACCCAGCATCTACACCTCCGTCAGAAATAGCTGGTTTGGGCGATGCAGGTTCCAGTACCAAAAAGCCAGGGCGCTATATCCCTGTCGCACAAGGATTCTTTGTAAAAGCTTCAAATGGAGGTGATGTCCAATTCAAAAACAGCCAAAGAACATTTGCTAAAGAATCAGGTGGCAACTCCATGTTCTTAAGAAATAATGGCCCAGAGAATACAGATATAGACGATACAGACTTGATAAAGCGCATTCGCTTCAATTATATCACACCGGCAAACAGCGCAAGGCACCTCCTGCTCGCTTTTACCCCCAATAACGAAGCAACAGATGGATTTGATTATGGTTACGATGCTTTAAATTCTGATGCTTACCCAAGCGATATGAATTTTATAATCGATGGAAACAAGTATGTCATACAAGGTGTCGGTAATTTTGACCCAGATAAAATGTACCCGATACAGATTGAACAGGCAGAGAGCGGCAATGTAGCCCTGACCGTTGCGGACATCGAAAACTTTGATGAAACCATTGACGTTTACCTGTATGATTCGTTATCAAACACTTACACTTTGATCAACAATGACTTTGGTTATCAGGCAAATCTACCGATAGGGTCTTATGTCAACAGGTTCTACATTACCTTTAAGGAAGACAATACTTTGAATATCATTGATAATCAACTCCAAGACATTATTGTAAATTATCTTCAAAGTCCACGAGAGATTTACATCAAGGCACCTCAATCTGTTGAAATAAAACAGATCTATCTGATAAATACTATAGGACAGACCGTGAGGTCATGGAATTCAACCAATACAACTCTCAATAATGAAATGCGAATTCCTGTAAGCCATGTATCCGAAGGCAATTATATTATCCAAGTTCAAACCGGAACAGGCAACATCAATACAAAAGCTGTCATAAAGTATTGATCGTAAATATTATAACTGAAAGCAGGGGCAATCAATAGATTGCCCCTGCTTTTTTATATCAAATAATTAAACGATTTGCCCATAGTGCGTTATCCATTAAAACACAGATTATTGATAATCATATTATTACTCTTTAACACGGACACACAGTTAATTTTTTTTTTAACAGGCACTATTATAATTTCATTTGACGGTTATTTTGAATGCAAAGCATTCTATTAAATCTGTGTATTTATCATTTAATTAAAATCTGCGCATTTGTGGCAAAAAACATAATGCACAACGGGGCAAACGATTAATAAAATACCTTACCGTAAACCTGAATTTGATCCGATATCATCCTACTTTTATGACCTGGTTTTTTATAACATGCCACTCTGATGGTTTTAAAATGTGAATGCAACTCAAATCTTAATTCGTAAACACAAAACCAATCCTAAAAAAATAGTCTGGAATGTGCAAAAAGACCTAATTCTGATCCAAAATTGCATTTCATCGAATTTTTTTGCACTTTATGGATGTTTTTGATTTTTTTTTCTTATGTTTGCTAAAATTTTCAAACGTTGACCCCAAGTCATACCTTAAAAACACATGAAAGCAACTTAACAAAGACTCCCTCACTTTATGGAATGCCAAAGCTGTAGCTTGTCACTCCAAAGATTGATTACTCCATTTTTACTTCCCTCATAACAATTTAATTAGTCTTGTACCTAAATAAACTGCTTATGTATAATATTACACGTTTTATAAAAAGAACAATCATACTTTCGTTAGTAGCTATATCGAACGTATCCATCGCACAAACCGTTATCACATCTGACAATTTCCATTCAGGCTGGGGAAACTGGGTCGATGGTGATGGCAATGGAAACGACTGCAGGCGTGTCAACAACACGCCTCTGAATCTCGGCAGAGCCGTAGAAATACAAAACGGTAACACAGGCTCCTATACCCGTTCAAAGAACCTCAACCTGACAGCTTATAGCTTAATAAACATTGAATTTAAGTTCAGGACTGCAAATTTCTCCAACAACGAGCGCTTTTATCTGGAATTTTCCAATAATGGTGGAAGTTCTTGGACAATAGTCAAAACTTATAGAAGAGGTAACGGCAACAACAACAACAATACCTTCTATTTCAGTAACAACACTAACTACACCAACACACAGACCTTAACAGATGACACTTATAATTTTGGCAATAATTCAAGGTTTCGAATCAGGTCGGCCGCAAACAACAATAATGATAAACTCTATTTGGATGATATAATAATCAGTGGTGTAGAAGCCAGTTCGGAAATTGATGTTCGGGGCAATAACATTTCCATACCCGATGGCGATACCACTCCCAGTATCGGCGACAATACCGATTTTGGCTCGGTAAACGTAGGTACCGTTGTGACCAAACAGTTCTCGATTCACAATTTAGGATCAGGGATACTGACAATCACAAATCCTATAACCCTTTCAAACTCCACAGATTTTGCCGTGATACTATCCCCATCGCCCACAATTGGAACTGGAAGCTCTACAAATTTCAGAATACGGTTCAAACCACTCACTGTTGGCCCAAAATCAACCACAGTGACCATAGTAAACAATGATCCGGACGAAAACCCTTACACCTTTGTTATCAATGCCATATCTAAGCAAAACTTTTTTGACAGTGACGGTGATGGCATTTATGACAATGTGGACATCGATGATGACAATGATGGGATTCCCGACCATATAGAAGAATCAAACTGTAAAAGATCGCCAACATCAACCTCGGTAAACTACAAGTTCCTTAACGAAACCTTTGGTACCGGTACCGGCAGGGCAACCATCAACACCAATAATTATGGAGCAACCACAACGTATTGCTTTGAGGATGGTATTGTTGGACCAAACACTCCGGAGTGTCCGTTCCAGAGCAGTTGGATCCTAGACGATGGTGAATACACGGTGGTTTCAAAGATAACCGGAAATTCGGCAAACGACCCCGAGAACATACATGGCGATTTGGCTTGGTACAACGGTCCCGACCATACACCGGGCGATGTCAATGGGCGTATGGCTGTATTCAATGCCAGCTTTAACCCGGGCGTATTTTACGAAACCAATATCAGTGGCGTTTTGCCAAACATCCCTATAACTTATAGTTTTTGGGCGCTCAACATCATGTCTAAAGCCTATTATCCCGGAACCATACTTCCTGACATTACCATACAGTTTCTAGACCATTCAGACAATATACTTGAAACGATCAACACAGGTCCCTTCGGCAGATGTTCTACTGATCCAAATGATAACTCCTGTGACCAAGGACAATGGCTACAGTTCACTACGAGCATCAATCTAGGCGATATCAGCGATTTTAAAGTCAGGTTTATCAACAACTCATCGGGTGGTAACGGAAACGATCTCGCTATCGACGATATCATCATCGCACAAACACTTTGTGATACCGATGGCGACGGCGTAGCAGATGTATTTGACCTCGACTCCGACAATGATGGAATTCCCGATGTGGTCGAAGCTGGTTTGGGGCACTTAAGTGGTGGCAGGGCGACGCTTACCAATGCTTCAGGATGGCAGGACACCAATGGCAATGGTATGCACGATCTGACTGAAGGCCATGTACCGCTCGACTCTGATAATGACGGCGTGCCAAACTATCTTGACCTGGATAGCGACAACGACTCCATTTTTGATGTGGACGAGTCCGGGGCTGGAAACACAGCCGATGCCAACTTCCAGAACGGTGACGGCGACATAGACGGCGACGGTGTGGGGGATGGACCAGATTCAGACGCCGTAAGACAAAAAGACTTTGATTCCAATAATGTTATAGAATATTTTGCTGATGGTATCTTGGATGTCTATGACTTTTTTAATGGCAACACAATGGCCACAGCTTATGGCAACTCCAACCAAGGTATTGGCAACACCTATTTTGTAAAAGACACAGATGGCGACGGCATACCGGATTATATCGACACCACTTCCGATGGCGTCACTTTTGATATTTCACACACACTATATGCACACCTGGATGCCAATAACGATGGGGTCATCGACGGAACAAGTGATGCTGACTGGGATGGAATCCCGGATCTGTTCGACACTGACAACACCCGATTCGGTTCTCCCAGAGATTTAAACCAAAAATTGCAGCTTTACTTTGATGGTCGCAACGATTATGCCCAAGACACATCGGTCATCAGCAATTGGCAACAGGCTACCATAATGGCTTGGATATTGGTTGATGCATCGGCAGGCAGTGAAATGAGAGTTTTGGGTCAAGATCAATTTTATATAGATATTACCTTAAACAAAATCGTTGCCCATGCAAAAGGAACAACCATCACAGGCCCAAGGATCAGCAAAGGCCAGTGGATGCACGTTGCCGCAGTTTACAATGGAGACCAGAACAGTTTAAAATTGTTCTTGAACGGCGACGAGGTGGCAAACAACAATCAGGTTTCTGGCTCCTTACCCGCAGATGGCTCTTTGTTTACAATAGGAAAATCATCTAGTGCCAATAATAGATATTTCAAAGGCTATTTTGATGAAGTAAGGATATTCAGCAAAGCACTTACAAATGATGAGCTCCGCAAAATGATTTATCAGGAAATTTTCAACAACAACGGCATCATTAGAGGAGAGGTCATCCCCCGGGACATTACCGATAACACAAATTCAAATAATATCATTACACCACTGGGATGGAACCATTTAGTTCGGTATTTCAGGATGGATACCTATAAGGGAGACATCATAGACAACCTCACAACGGCTACAATCGATGTAGGATCCGGGGCAAGAATATACAATACAAAAATCATCAAACCACAAACGGCTCCATTACCTTTTGAAACCAAACAAAACGGGAGCCTTCCGGTAGCAGTAGATGATTTTGCCAATGGCATTAATGGACAAGACGTCGTAGATATTGACTGGTCAATCGTCAGGATCAAGCACAATGACGTGAGTTATGATGATCATCAAAAACACCTTGGCTTGTTTGTAAACGAAATGGACAGCAACTCAAATCCAATCAAGTTCACGGTGGACAACGATTCTGAACTCAAGGTCAGCTGGTACCTGAAACTCGACGGATTTATAGACTTGGTCGGCGAATCACAGTTGGTACAGACCGACGATAGCATGCTCGATGTGTCAAGCAAAGGAAAATTGGAACGTGACCAGCAAGGTACCGCTGACAGGTTTACCTATAACTATTGGTCATCGCCTGTAAGCCCGCAAAGCACAACGTCCAACAACAACAATTACCGCGTTCCAGACGTGTTGAGAGATGGTGAAAACCATATCAATTTCTTGACATCCGGATACAATGGCACCAACACATCCCCAATAGGTATCGCCGATTACTGGATATGGAAATTTGCCAATCTACCAAGTGATGAATATTCCGCTTGGCAGCATATCAGGAGTACCGGTACGCTACGAGCAGGTGAAGGCTATACCATGAAAGGTCCCGGAACTGGTGGCGTGCAAGATGAACAGAATTATGTGTTTATAGGCAAGCCAAATAACGGTGACATTACGCTCACACTCAATGCAAACAATGATTACCTGGTGGGCAACCCATATCCATCTGCCATAGATGGCTACCAGTTCATTATTGACAATGGCCCGATTATCGCAGGCAACGGATCGACCACAGGCACACTCTATTTCTGGGAGCATTGGGGAGGCGGTTCGCATATTCTTGCAGAATATCAAGGCGGCTATGCTACCTATAACCTTTCCGGTGGCACACCTTCAGCTTCATTTGGCACAAACGACCCCGATGTAGGAACGGGTGGAACACCAACCAAAATTCCAGGAAGGTACATCCCTGTGGGCCAAGCATTCTTTGTTGTGGCAGAAGGAGAAGGAGGCACCATTAAATTCAACAATGGCCAGCGTATCTTTATGAAAGAAGGCAACAACTCGGTTTTTGTCCGAAATACCGAAAACAGCCCGTCAATAAATTACAATCCTGACGGTGAGGACTTGAGGGTAAAATTCCGTATTGGGTTCAACTCTGTCAACACCATACATCGACAAATCTTATTGACCATAGATGAAATGGCTACCGAAGGTATCGACTGGGGTTATGATGCAAAATATATCGACGATCAAATGGACGATATGTACTGGATGATCGAAGGCGAAAAATTCAATATTCAAGGCCGGAATGAGGTAACGGCTTCAAGTGTAGTACCTCTGGGATTGCACTTAAGGGATGGCGGTCAGAACAGGATTTCCATTGATTTTCTGGAAAATGTTCCTGATGACACACAGATCTTTATACATGACAAAGTATTGGATTTATACCACGATTTAAGACAGAGCGACTATGTGTTCAATTTGCCTGCCGGAGAATATCTTAACCGTTTTGAGATTACGTTCAATAACGGAGAATCTTTGAATGTCGATTCTACCGAGACGAACCCACTGACTGTTTATTTCAATAACGAGCAGGGCAATCTGGTATTGCTAAACCCAATGCTATTGAAAGTGAACAGCATTGAAATTTTCAACTTACTGGGCCAATCGTTATACAACATCAAACTTTCAGAGCCGAAACGCTATTCAGAATACTTGTTGAACAACATCAGCACAGGCACCTATATCGTAAAATTAAATACTGGAACAGGCATCCTTTCAGACAAGGTTTTGGTTAAGTGATCTCCCCAAATCGCAGTTGACCAAGGCTAAAAAAGCCCCGAATGATTCGGGGCTTTTGCATTTGTCGACAACTATCACAAAGTTCAAAACCTTGGAAATACCTGTATCAGGACTTCGACAAGTTCATCGAGCGAAAGCAGTTTCTGCTCACCAGTTGCCATATTCTTTAAAGCAAACATATTGGATTTCAATTCTGTATCGCCCACCAATACCACATACGGGATATGCCTTTTATTGGCATAATTCATCTGCTTTTTGGTGTTTTTGCCATCGGGATACAATTCAGCTTTGATGCCCCGTTCACGGAGTGTTTTAATAGCTTTCATGCATGCAAGAGCTTCTGCTTCGCCAAAATTAAGGAACAGTACCTGAACGGCATTGCCAATGGTATCGGGAAAAAGACCCATGGCCTCGAGCACCAAATAGATGCGGTCAAGTCCAAAACTGATACCGACCCCGCTCATATCCTTTAATCCAAAAATACCCGTAAGGTCGTCGTAACGCCCGCCACCTCCTATGGAACCCATGGCGACACTTTGGGGCGCAGCCACTTCAAAAATGGCACCGGTGTAGTAATTGAGCCCTCTTGCCAATGTAACATCCAACTGCAAAGTTGCGGTTTTCAACCCTATATCGGTGATGGCCTTATTGATGAATTGCAGTTCTTCGATTCCTGTTTTTCCTTGTTCTGATGAAGAAAGAATGGTTTTCAATCTTTCCATCTGCGTGCCAAAACTTCCGGATAAACTAAACAGAGGCTGCAATTTTTCAATACCCGATTGCGGAATGCCCTTGCCCAACATTTCTTCCTTAACTTTCTCCTCGCCTATCTTGTCTAGTTTATCGAGAGCAACAGTAAAATCGATGAGTTTATCCTCTGCCCCGATGACTTCCGCAATTCCGGCCAAAATCTTTCTGTTGTTGATTTTAATTGTTACCCCGTCCAGCTTTAATGCTGCAAAAACCGCATCATAGAGTTGGACAAACTCCACTTCTTGCCACAACGAAGTGGATCCGACCACGTCAGCATCGCATTGGTAAAACTCCCTGAATCGGCCTTTTTGAGGCCTATCCGCCCGCCAAACGGGCTGTATCTGGTAGCGCTTGAACGGAAATTCAATTTCGTTCTGGTGCTGTACCACATACCTTGCAAACGGAACGGTCAGGTCATAACGAAGTGCTTTTTCGGATATGGAAGCACCGATTTTATTGAAATCTTTATTACTTAAAGCAACTTCGTCAACCTTATCGAGAAAATTGCCTGAATTCAAAATTTTGAAAATCAGACGATCGCCCTCTTCTCCATATTTTCCCATTAGGGTTTCGGAGTTTTCAAAACTTGGGGTTTCTATAGGCTGAAATCCATAAAGTTCAAATTGCGAACGAATGGTGCCAAAGATATAATTGCGCCTTGCAACTTCTTCGGGACCGAAATCCCTTGTGCCTTTTGGTATGCTTGGTTTCTGTGCCATATTATTTCCCTTGCGGGTGGAAATCTGATTTACATTAAACTTACATCAAACAAAAATATCACAATTTTGAGAGGCTGTCGCAAGTTATTTTAATTTTATAGTAACTTTGGGTAACTTTTATCGACTAACCATACGATCACTTTACAAAAAGCGTTGCTATGTTCACAATGTTCCGTGAAAATGTCCGTATTGCCTTAAAATCTATCCAAACCCAATTGTTGCGGACCATCCTGACGGTTCTTATCATAGCCATCGGCATCACGGCACTTGTGGGGATATTGAGCGCGGTATCGGCACTCGAAAACACCATTTCGAGCGATTTTTCTTCAATGGGCGCCAATACGTTCAACATACAGCGGTACGAGTTCACAACACAGCGACAAAGTGGTCGCGAGGCGCAAAAAATAAACCCTATCATTAGCTACCAAGAAGTAAAGGCCTTCGAAGAATCTTATACCTTTCCCTACACAAGTACCTCCATTTCGTTTGTGGGTTCCGGTACTGCGGAAGTGAAATACGAGAACAAAAAGACCGATCCCGAAGTCGCCATTTTGGGTGTCAACGAGCATTATATCCAAAATTCAGGCCTCGATGTAGAAAATGGTCGGGAACTGAACTATTTTGATGTTGTCAACAACAACAGCGTGTGCGTGGTAGGGAGCGATATCGTGAAAGCACTCTTGCCAAACCTCAACCCCTTGGACAAGACCATAAGCATACGCGGTGCCAAGTTCAAAATTGTCGGGGTACTGAAATCTAAAGGTTCGACTTTTGGCAACAATTTGGATTTAAGGGTGCTTATACCCCTGCAAAAAGCGCGGTCCGTCTTTACCCAACCCGATATAAATTATAGTTTGAGCATAAAGACCGATAAAAAGGATATGCTTGATGGCGCGCAGGATGAGGCCATTCTGACATTCAGGAATATCCGGGGATTAAACCCTGTGGAGAAAAACAATTTTGGCATAGAGCGCAGTGATGATCTCCTCAACCGCATTGCTGACATAACCCAGTACCTTTATATTGCCGCATGGGTCATCAGCATCATTACCATTACGGGGTCTTCGATTGCCCTGATGAACATCCTGTTTGTTTCCGTTACTGAACGTACTCGTGAAATCGGGGTGCGAAAGGCCTTGGGTGCCAAGAAAAAAACGATCGCTGCCCAATTTTTCATGGAAGCCATTGTTATAGGTCAACTTGGAGGCATTTTGGGGATAATCCTCGGCGTTTTGATAGGCTATTTGGTGGCGTCGCTTGCTGAATTCAATTTTGCAATTCCATGGCTGGCCATGTTCAGTGCATTTACCATTGCCTTTATAGTTGCCATAGTTGCCGGATTGTTCCCTGCGGTTAAGGCGGCACGATTAGATCCTGTAGAATCGCTGCGGTACGAGTAATGATTGTTACGATTGAGAATTGGTATTAGAGTTATCTTGGTTCCCAGAGCCATTTTTAACGAGTATGGACTACTGCATCAACAATCTTTCAAAATAGCGGTACAGTTCACCTTTTGTAATGACACTTCCTTGCTGTATCAGTTTGAACTTGTCCAAAAGTTTGTCTTCCGTATAGGATTTGTTGGCCGTCAAAAACTCGACTTCGTCAGACATTAGATTGTTACGGAACCATTCAAATCCTTCTGGGGTTGTCAGGTCAGCATCGCCTTCTATGATCTTAACGGCTATAAGCTGCATTCCATTGTCATTGAGGTGGAACAAATGCATCTGTTGTGGCGAAATATGCTCCAGATAGCGGACTTGTCCGAGCACGCCTTCCCAGACCAAATCGCTGAACACATCGAGTTCTTGTTCTGCAACTTCAGGCTTGTTCTGTTTTAGGTATGACCATTCATCGGCCGTAATGGATTGTGCGGCCAAAAAGTTGATGAATTCTTGGTGCAACGATTCAAACTGTTCTTTGGTAAGTCGTGCGTATTTCATTGGATGGTAAAAATCTTCCACTAAAGGAAGCTTTATTAATTGATCCTAAAAAAAAAGCCCCAACAAGTTGAGGCTTTTTCAGTAGGTAATATTTTTATTGTTGTGTATCTGGAACGACATCAAACTCCAATTCTGCGGCAACGTTCCTGTGCAACCTTACAACAGCGCCATAGGTTCCCAAACGCTTTACGGTACCGCCATTGATGGCTATGTACTTTTTGTCGATGGCGTGACCTGCTTCATTAAGCACATTTGCAAGATCGATGTTTGATACGGAACCAAAAAGTCTTCCGTCAGCACCTGCATTGGCAGATATCTTGATATCCAGAGCTTTGATGGCTTCAGCGGTTTTCTGTGCCTCGTCAACAATCTTTTTGTCTTTGAAAGCTCTTTGTTTCAGATTTTCAGCCAAAACTTTTTTAGCTGATGGGGTGGCCATAACGGCCATTTTTTGCGGGATCAAATAATTTCTACCATAACCGTTCTTAACTGTTACAATATCGTCTTTAAATCCTAAATTCTCAACGTCTTGTTTTAATATAAGTTCCATAGTTATGTGTTTTTATTTTAACAAATCGGCTACGTAAGGCATCAACGCAAGGTGGCGTGCCCTCTTGACGGCAGTCGATACTTTTCTTTGGTATTTTAGGGAAGTACCCGTCAAACGTCTTGGCAGGAGTTTGCCTTGTTCGTTCACAAAACTCAACAAGAAGTCAGCGTCTTTGTAATCGATGTACTTGATGCCCGACTTTTTGAAACGACAATATTTTTTGGTTTTGCTTGTGTCTATGTTCAATGGTGTCAGATACCTGATCTCACCATCTTTTTTTCCTTTTGCTTGTTGTTCTATTGATGACATGGATTAAGCTTTTTGTTTGTTTCTGTTCCTTCTTTTTTCGGCCCAAGCAATAGCGTGCTTGTCCAATTTAACGGTCAGGTAGCGCATGAAACGCTCATCGCGCCTGAACTCCAATTCGAGTTGAGCGATTGCATCACCTTCTACGGCGTACTCAAACAAGTGGTAAAACCCACTTTTTTTGTTCTGGATTGGGTAAGCCAATTTTTTGAGGCCCCAATCTTCTTTCGATATCATCTTCGCTCCTTTAGAAACAAGAAAGTCTTCGTATTTCTGCACTGTTTCCTTTATCTGTGTGTCAGATAAAACGGGATTCAAGATGAAAACAGTTTCATAATGGTTCATAAAATAATGTTTTTTATTAAAAATTGGCTGCAAAAATACACATATTTTCCATTTCTGGCAACATTTTTGTTAGTAAAAATTTGAGTAAGAAAGAAGTGTTAAAATATTGTTAAATTAAACAGTTTACCGATGTTTTTTGGTTTTTATCCGAATTTTTCGTACTATTGTCGATATCTTAACCTAATAAATTGTAATGTTATGACATTAAACTGTGTAGTAGTGGACGATTCCGCAATACAACGGCTATCCATTGTGAAGCTGATAGAAGGGCATTCGTCCCTCAATCTGATTGCAGAATACAGCAGTGCACTCGAGACCAAGAACGGCCTGAACACCCACAAGGTGGATCTGATCTTTCTCGATATTGAGATGCCTGTACTCAACGGATTTGAGTTGCTCGACGTGCTCAACAACAAGCCCCAGATTATCTTTGTCACCGGTAAGACCGAATACGCCTTCAAGGCCTTCAATTACGATGCAACGGATTATCTTCAAAAGCCCATAACAAGGGAACGTTTCAATATTGCTGTAGAAAAAGCCCTGGAACAGCACAAATTGAAACTCGACTTTAACGAGGCTGACGGCGAACACATCTTCGTAAAGAGCAACCTCAAAAAACGTAAAGTATATATCAAGGACATCAAATGGATCGAAGCCCTTGGCGATTATGTGAAGTTGGTAACCGAAGAAAACAGCCTTGTGGTTCTATCGACCATGAAAGCATTTGAACAAGAACTTCCAGAGGGGAAATTTTTGAGAATCCACAAATCCTATATAGTCAATCTTGATAAAGTGGATCGTTTCAACAGCAAAAACGTGGAAGTCGGGGCGTATGAAATACCCTTGAGCCGAAACAAAAAATCTGACCTTGTTGAAGCCCTAAACAACATTTAAACTTATCAGTAATTATCAACATTGATGATTACCCTTATTGCCCTAAAATCTTTGATACTCATGAAGCTATTGTGAATTTTCGCAATAGCTTCTTTCGTTTTTACCAGTGATATTTCCGGTGGTAACTTTACCAAAATATTGATATGGTATTGGTTTCGGATGCGCGGCACTGGTGGAAACTCGGGCCCAAGGACATTGGCGGCGAACATCTGTCGCAACGATCGGGCAAACCATTCGGCACCCATATTTACCCTGCCATAATCGTTGTGTCGCAGCGTGAGCTTTATCAATCGATACACCGGCGGGTACTTGAAGTTTTGGCGCTCTACCATCTGGTCGGCATACATTTCGGCATAACTGTTGGTTGACACTTGTTGCAAAATCTGATGGTGGGGATTGTAGGTCTGTATCAAGACCTTGCCGCGCACATCCGTTCTTCCGGCGCGTCCCGAAACTTGCGACATTAACTGAAAACTGCGCTCATGCGCACGAAAGTCGGGAAAGTTCAGCAAGTGGTCGGCATTCATGATGCCCACCAATTTTACGTTCCTAAAATCCAATCCTTTGGTCAGCATTTGAGTACCTACCAGTATGTCTATTTCCTGCTGCTCAAAGGCGGTTATGATTTTTTCGTAACCAAATTTTCCACGGGTAGTATCCAAATCCATTCTACCTACTTTTTGTGCCGGAAACAATGCTTTTACCTGTTCTTCAATCTGTTCGGTTCCAAATCCTTTATTATCAAGATCGACACTGCCACAGGCTTGACAATTTTGGACCATCACCGTATTATAACCACAATAATGGCAACGCAACTGGTTACGGTACTGGTGGTAGGTAAGGCTCACGTCGCAGTTGATGCATTGAGGCGAATGGCCGCATACGCGACACTCTACAATCGGTGAAAATCCACGTCTGTTCTGAAAAAGTATAATCTGCCTACCATCATTGAGCGCCAACTCCATCTCCTCAATCATACGGTCGCTAAAAAGGCCTTTCATGCGTTTGCGCTTGTACTTGTCCTTTAAATCGACCAGTTCTATGTCTGGCATCAGCACATTATTGAACCTCCTGTGGAGCTCCACAAGTCCATATTTTTGCTGTTTCACGTTGTAATAACTCTCGAGGCTGGGAGTTGCGGACCCCAAAAGTGTTTTGGCCTTAAAACTATGTGCCAGAACAATGGCTGCATCGCGCGCATGGTAGCGTGGTGCAGGGTCAAACTGCTTGTAGGAGGTTTCGTGCTCTTCATCAACTATGACCAGACCAAGATTCTGAAACGGCAAAAAAACGGAAGAACGCGCCCCTAAAACCACGCTGGCCTTCTGTTTGCCATTCAATACATTGTACCACACCTCTACCCTTTCGTGAGACGAATACCTGGAGTGGAAAACCGACATCATATCGCCAAAATAAGCCCGCAACCGCCTGACAAGCTGTGTTGTCAAGGCGATTTCCGGAAGCAAATAAAGTACTTGTTGCCCTTTTGCCACCGTCTCTAGGATCAGTTTTACGAAGATTTCTGTCTTGCCTGACGATGTGACCCCGTGCATCATGACAACATTATGGATGTCGAAGGACGTTTTGATTTCCTCTAAAGCTTTTGATTGGTGTTCGTTGAGCTGTTTTGAATCGTTTTCTCCTTGAACCGAATAATCGACCCTATCGGTCTGTATGTAAAACTCTTCCAAAATATTTTTATCGACCAAAGTTTTGATAATGGAAGATGTTGCCCCGCTTTCGTTCAAGAGTTCAGAAACTTTAACCGGTTTTTTGGTCTTGGCAGATATGGAAAACAAAGCCATGACCACATCCCTCTGTTTGTGAGCTTTGCTCAAGGTTTCCATCAATTGCCGTAAAGAGTCGTGGGATGCATATTCGGGGCGCAATTTTACGAACCGTACCAATTTAGGCACGTATTTATCAAAGATTTCTTCCTGAACCAAAATCACATTTTTTTCAAGCAAACTTTTGATTACCGAGAAAACATTCTTTTTGCCCAAAATGCCCATAATATCCTCGATTTTGAGCGAAGAACAGTAATGCAACGCTTCATGCACCAAAAACTCATCGTCATTCAAGATGCCTTCATCAATATTCGCTCCGAGATTTTTGGAAACAATCGTTTCGCTTTCGAGAATAAAAGCACTTGGAAGTGCCGAACGCATCACTTCGCCCATGGTACACATATAATATCCAGACATCCACTCCCAAAATCGCAATTGGTCGCCTGTAACCAAAGGCATGTCGTCCAAGATCTGGTGAATGTCTTTGGCCTCATAATTCAATGGATTGACATTGTGTATCTTATAAACAATTCCGGTGTATATTTTTGATTTTCCAAACGGTACGGCAACCCTCATACCCACGGAAAGAAACTTGGCTTCTGTTCCGGAAATTTTGTACGTATAGGACTTTTCCAGCGGAATGGGCAATATGACGTCGATGAAGTGTGGCACCTTACTTACCTGATTTTTTGTTTTGGCGTTTCAACTGTCTTATCGTCGCATTGAGTTCAAATCCCAAAAGCAAGATATTTGAGTTGAGCCAGATGTAAAATAGCAGAATCAACAATGCGCCTATGGAGCCGTAGAGTTCGTTGTAAGTGGAAAAATAGGTCACATAAATTCCGAAAAGGTAGGAGAACAACATGATCAAAATGGTGGTAAATATCGCCCCTACCGAAAAGAACTTGGAGTACCGGCCTTCCTTGGTGCCAAAATAATAGAGCGTAGCTGTGGCCATATAGACCATGATCACGACAAAAACATATCGGGCAAGTTCGAACATAAAAATACCTTGCTCATGGGTTTCATAACCTTGCCGATCCATGATGTACAGCACCCTTTGGATGACATACAGTTGAAAATACCCCAAAACTGCAATGGTGACAATCAATAAAAACACCAAAATCAGGGCCACGCCCACCGAATACAGGTATTGCTTGACTATGCTGCGCGTCAACTGTTGGTAGTACGAGCTCTGGAATCCAGAAAATAGCGCACTGATACCGTTGGCCATCAACAGCAAGGCCAGAGCAAAAACCGTGGAAATAAGTCTGGCACTTTTGTCCGAATAGATGTTCTGGAAGATATTGTTGAAAAAGAAATCTGACGTTTGTGGCGGCAACAACGAATTGAGAAAATCTTTGAATTTCAGGTCAAAACCTTCTACCGGAATGTACGGAATGAGAATGATGACCAGTAATAAAAACGGAAATATGGCAGTAAAAAAACTAAAAGCAATGGCACTTGCCCTCGATGTTACGGCTCCTTTGACGATGCCTTTGGCATAGAATCTCAAAAAAGCGTACAAGGTCAGACCTTCAAGGGCAGGCAACCTAATTTTTTTTAGGAGCCGAACCAGATATTTGACCACGGGAAGCTTCTCAAGTTTGTCCTCGATTTCGTCCTCAATATTTTCGTTTGGCGCCTCACTCATAATCAGACAGCCTTTAAGCTCAAATCCATATTGTAAACCGAATGTGTCAGTGCGCCCGATGATATATAGTCCACACCACATTCTGCATACCCTCTTGCGGTTTTTTCATTGATACCTCCGGATGATTCGGTCTGGCATTTATCTCCAATAAGTTCTACTGCTTTTTTGGTATCTTCAAAATTAAAATTGTCAATCAAAATACGATAGACACCTTCATTATCAATGATTTCCTTAATTTCCTCAAGATTCCGAGCCTCGACAATGATCTTCAAATCTTTGTCGTTATCTTTTAGATACTGTTTGGTTTTGGTAATGGCCTTTGTAATACCACCGGCAAAATCGATATGGTTGTCCTTTAACATGATCATGTCGTAGAGGGCAAACCTATGGTTTTCTCCTCCTCCTATTTTTACGGCCCATTTCTCCAAAGCACGAATTCCGGGGGTGGTTTTTCTGGTGTCAAGGATTTTCGTTTTGGTACCTTCCAGCAAATCGGCAAACACCTTGGTCTTGGTAGCTATGGCGCTCATACGCTGCATGGCATTGAGCACCAAACGCTCGGCCTTCAAAATTGATTGTGAGCTTCCTTCCACGTAAAAAACAATATCGCCATAACACACTTTAGAACCATCCTCTTTCAGCACCTCTACTTTGAGGTCTTTATCGATGTAGCCAAAAACCTGCTTGGCAAACCCTACACCGGCAATTATGCCTTGGTCCTTGACCAGCAACTTGGCCTTGCCCTTTGCGCCTGCCGGAATACAGGCGAGCGAACTGTGGTCGCCATCGCCCACATCTTCACGGATCGCATTTGATATAATATAATCTATTTCTTTTTGAAACTGTGCTTCTGAAATCATCTGAAAAATCTTTAGTGTAAAAATAAGAATTTGAAATTTGAAAAGCTGAAATTACAAATGTCAAATTACAAATATCAATAAAATCGTAATTTTGTTCCATGCAAATAAAACTCCTCGCTATCGGCAAGACCGACAACACGCAATTGCAGTCATTGATTGACGAATACCGGAAACGACTTGGCCATTACATCAAGTTTGATTTTGAAATCATCCCTGACATAAAAAGCAGCAAACATCTGCCTGAAGATCAACAAAAACAGAAGGAAGGCGAACTGATTTTAAGCAAGTTGTCATCGAGCGATGTGTTGGTTCTTTTGGATGAAAATGGCAAACAGATGGACTCGGTCGGATTTTCTGCATATCTGCAAAAGCACATGAATTCCGGTATCAAACAATTGGTGTTTGCTATTGGCGGTCCTTATGGGTTTTCACAAGAAGTTTACGCAACCGCTTTCGGGAAATTATCACTTTCAAAAATGACTTTTTCCCATCAAATGGTACGCCTGTTCGTCATCGAGCAGCTATACCGCGCTTTTACGATTTTGAAAAATGAACCGTATCATCATCGATAGTTGGTTTCAAGGTTCAAGATTCAATGTTCAAAGTTGTTCCCGCATCATTTTCCACGAATGTTTTTCCGTTCATCGCGAAAAATCAATACCCTTTCGGTTTTTTCTGAAAATGTTGGGCATTTGCCGTCACCCGTACCCTTGATGCCACCATCGGGCGCACAGACAAATTCGCAATGGCTGTCATAAAGTTCACTAAAAAAATCGCAGCACGGCGCATTGAAATAATAGTACAGCTCGCTACCGGACTTCCATTGCCACACTTCGCCCGGCGGATTTTGAACGGGTTCGTTTTTTATTTCCTGAATCTTGGCAAGTACGCACTCTGGCAGACCGGACGTTGTGCCTTCGGAGGATTTGCAACCAAATATGACAAGGAAAAAAATTCCTACTAACAGAGTAGTCCTTTTAGAATAAGTCATCACTTCCTATTTTTAAGAATACAATTTAATGATTTTTCAGGAATCGGTTTTGACATTCAATTGCTAAATTGTTTTTTTTGCCAATACCAAACCTATAGTAATCAATTTTTTTGTTTTAACCAATAGGGTTGTATTTTTGAAAAAGATATTTTTTACATGATTCAACTCGTTTTTGCCACCAACAACCCCAACAAATTAAAGGAAGTCCAGGCTTTGCTTCCTTCAAATATCAAACTTTTGAGTTTAAGCGACATCAACTGCCACGAAGACATCCCGGAGACACAACCTACAATCGAGGGAAACGCAATCCAAAAGGCCGAATACCTAAAACAAATGTATGGTTATGACTGTTTTGCCGACGATACAGGTTTGGAAGTTGCTGCTTTGAATGGCGAACCTGGCGTGTATTCTGCCCGTTATGCCGGGCCACAGCGAAATTCTGATGACAATATGGACAAACTATTGTCCAACCTTGAAAACCGACAAAACCGAAAAGCGCAGTTCAAAACCGTCATCGCCTTGCATCTGGACGGTGCGCTACATACATTTACAGGGATTTGCAAAGGCAACATCACTCTTGAAAAACGCGGCAACAAAGGTTTTGGCTACGATCCTGTTTTTCAGCCAGACAACTATGACAAAACGTTTGCCGAAATGGATTTGGAGCTAAAAAACACCATTGGACATAGAGGAAAAGCCACAAAGCAACTGATTGATTTTCTTTCAAATTTATGAAGCTCAATCTTATGCCAAAATCATGAAACTCCACAATAATGAATGAACAACGGTCGAGATTCCGGCTTTCAGGGAATAGCATGTAACAATTTATTACGTATTGCGTCAGATAAAAAGCGAATATTTATCTTGCAAGCAGGAATAACCAATCCATACAAACCATGAACAGCGTTATACACATCAGAAACATCATCCGTAATTTTCAAATGGGCAATGAGACCTTACATGTGCTCAAAGGCATTGACCTAGACATACAACGCGGTGAATATGTAGCCATCATGGGACCTTCCGGCTCTGGAAAATCCACGCTGATGAACATCCTTGGATGTTTGGACACACCTACTTCTGGACAATACATCCTCAACGGAAAAGATGTCAGCCAGATGAGCGATGATGAACTTGCCGAAATACGCAATAAGGAAATTGGGTTTGTTTTTCAGACTTTCAATCTTTTGCCACGCACTACGGCCATTGACAATGTTGCCCTGCCGATGGTATATGCCGGTACTTCAAAATCCGAAAGAACAGAACGTGCCAAGGAAGTGCTAACCAGTGTTGGGCTTGCCGACCGTATGGATCACAAACCCAACGAACTGTCGGGTGGCCAGCGTCAGCGTGTGGCCGTTGGACGGGCTTTGGTCAACAAACCATCCATCATCCTTGCCGATGAACCTACCGGAAATTTGGATTCCAAAACCTCTTTGGAAATCCTTCAATTGTTTGATGATATCCACAATGCAGGCAACACAGTGATTGTGGTAACACACGAAGAAGATGTCGCGGAGCGTGCCAAACGCGTTATCCGATTGCGCGACGGTATCATTGAAAGCGATACATTGAATTGATTTAGTTCGATGTTTGTAGCAGCCTACTTGAGTTTATGTTAACTGGTTATTAGCAAGCTATCAATATTTTTCACTGCAAAAATCAATTGTTAAAAAGCATCACCGTATTTTGAGGTGGGAACAACCCTAACCAAAAATTCCTGCTTGGATGTATTTTTTTTTTAAATTCACATCCGAAAATCATGGAAAAACCATTACATGACCATATTTGTGAGGAGCGTCTCTTTTCGGCATTGTTCAAAAGATACGCCAAAGACCTCCATGATTATCTGTACTATAAATTTGGCTCTGGCTTCAACCCAAAAGACAAGGTTCAGGAAGCATTCATCAAGCTTTGGGAAAATTGCGCCAAAGTACCTCCCGATAAAGCCAAGAATTTTGTGTTTACCACTGCAAACAACTTGATGCTCAACGAATATGCCCATCAAAAAGTAGTGTGGAAACACCAGCAATCCCCAACAAAAAAACACACTGACGAATCTCCGGAGTTTTTGTTCCAAGAAAAAGAATTTGGACAAAAACTGGAAAAGGCCATTGCCAAACTTACGGAGGCACAGCGCGTTGCTTTTTTAATGAACCGTGTAGAAGGCAAGCGCTTTAAAGAGATTGCCAAAATCTTGGACATCTCGACCAAAGCAGTCGAAAAGCGAATTTATGGCGCATTAAAACAGCTCAAAAACGACATTGACGGCCTATAAAACAGCATTTGAGACAATTAGGGTAGGAATTTAGCGCCCAAAACTGTTATAGAGTTATCAAGCAAATTATGGACAAAGAACAACTGATACAAAAGTGGCTCGACCACAACCTCGACGCTCAAGAACTGGAAGCCTTCAAAAAACTCGAAGACTATCCTTTACTGGAGCAGATGGATGCGGCACTAAACGGTTTCAAGCCCGATGAATACCATGCAGACACCGAACTCAAACAGGTATTGGAACGCATTGGAAACAAAAAGACAAAAAAGCGATGGCTACCCTATGCTGCGGGACTTGCAGCGATTTTTCTGATAAGTTTTGTCCTGTTCCGCTACAATCAATCTTTGGACAGTACGTTCAGTACATTAACGGGGCAAAAAACACTTGTTGTTTTACCCGATAAATCATCGGTTGAACTCAATGCCCAATCTACATTAAATTTTAATCCAAATACTTGGGAAAGCAAAAGGGATGTTTGGCTTGAGGGCGAAGCTTATTTTAAAGTTGCGAGCGGATCTACCTTTACGGTACATTCGGGCAATGGATGGGTCAAAGTACTTGGGACTGAATTCAATGTGAAACAACGTGAAAACAGCTTTGAAGTGGTATGTTATGAAGGTCGTGTAAAAGTCAATTACAAAAACCACAACATAGATCTACTTCCGGGCAGCCACTTTTTGATAAGAGACGGGAATTTGATTGCAACCGAAAAAGAACACTCCAAAAAGCCGTCTTGGACCAATGGCAACAGTACTTTCAAAAGCGCCCCATACACAGAAGTCCTTGCAGAGTTTGAACGCCAGTATGACGTGACATTTGCCATAAAAGAGGTAGACACCACCCAGCGGTTTACCGGAAGTTTTGTCCACGACAATATCGAACTCGCATTAAAATCCATAACTTTACCACTGCAACTGACGTACAGCAAAACAAACCGTACGATTGTGTTGGAGCGTGGCAAACTTTAGATTATCCATTTTAGTTTTATTGGTTGTTTGTTCAAACATACTTTTGGTATTCCCCCAGAATCCAAACGAAAAAATGCCATTGGCTGAACTTTTAAAAACCATTGAAACCCATTTTGATATTCATTTCACGTATCTGGACCAAGCCATTGAAGGAAAAACAGTGTACTTACCAGACATTGACAATACTCCACTTGAAAAAGTGCTCAACGACCTTTCTGCCCAAACCAATCTCGATTTCATCAACATAGACCAAAAAAGTGTTGTAATCAGCATACGCAGCAACCCTTTCAGCGATTTGATTGTACAAAGACTGGAAGAGGTGGTCATCCTGAACTATCTGACACAAGGCATCTCAAAAAAGAACGATGGCAAGATTTCTATTGAAAACGACAAATTCGGGATACTTCCGGGATTGACCGAACCGGACGTGTTGCAATCCATACAAGCACTACCGGGAGTTTTGAGCGCTGACGAAACCGCATCCAACATCAATGTGCGCGGTGGAACTCCTGACCAAAACCTGATGCTTTGGGATGGTATCAGAATGTACCAGTCAGGACATTTCTTCGGGCTTGTGTCCGCCTATAACCCATACCTTACCAACAAAGTTGACGTGTCAAAAAACGGCACTAGTGCAAAATATGGTGATGGCGTATCGAGCGTCATTGACATACAACAGCCCAATGCCCTTGACCAAGACTTTAAGGCAGGTGCGGGTTTCAACCTCTTGAGTGCCGGAGGGTTCTCAAAAATTCCCATTTCAAAAAAAACAGAATTGCAGGTAGCCGCAAGGCGTTCAATCACCGATCTTGTCTATACACCCACCTATGACCAATACCGCAAACGTTCCTTTGAGGATTCTGATTTGATCAGCGGACAGTCGAACAATAGTTATAGCGGCAATGAAACCTTCTATTTTTATGATGTTTCCGCCAAACTTTTGTACGATGCTACACCTTCGGACCAATTTAGGGTCAATCTTGCAAGCATCAACAACAAACTGGAATATGATGAATCATTGATCAATGGTGCCACAGTTGAAACCCTTAATAGCAATTTGGCACAAAAAAATCTTGCTGCCGGCATTCAATACCTAAAATACTGGAGCAGAACCATTACCACTACCGCCCAAGTCTATCTGTCCGATTACAGCCTGGATGCAACGAACGTTAACCTCTTGGACGGCTTTATACTTGACCAACAGAACAAGGTCAAGGACATGGGCCTAAAGCTCAATATTACCAATCACATTGACAGCAATTTAAAATTACATAGCGGCTACCAGTTCAATGAAGTGAGCGTGATAAACTCTGAAGCACTGGCCAATCTAACATACACAAATTATAACAGGCACATTGGGCGCAACCATGCCATCTATGGTGAAGCAGAATTTACTTCGGAAAACCAAAACACGTATGCGCGTATCGGGTTGCGTATCAATTACATGAACAAACTCGGCGAAATATTCACAGAACCAAGAATTGCGGTCAGCCATAAATTTGACAACACCTTTAGGCTCGAATTTTTGGCAGAACTCAAGAGCCAGACCATTTCGCAGAACATCGGTCTGCAACATGATTTTTTGGGAATCGAAAATAAGCGATGGGTACTTTCTGACGGCGACCTGGTACCTATCATAGAGAGCAAGCAGGCGTCAATTGGGATTTATTATGACAAAAACAAACTGCTTTTGGGTGCAGAAACTTTCATAAAAGATGTCCGGGGGATTACAAGTGGCGGCCAAGGCTTCAGGAACCAATACCAGTTTGTTGATGCCGTTGGCAGTTATCAAACCAAAGGCATCGATTTGCTTGCCAATCGTCAGTTTGGGAAATTTGGTTCATGGGTAAGTTATTCGTACAGCGTCAATGACTACCGTTTTGAAACACTTAACAATGGTCATGCTTTCCCAAACAATGTTGAGTTTCGACATTCGGCAACAATTGCATGTACTTACAGCCCCGACCCTTTCAAAATTGCCTTGGGCATCAATTACCGTTCCGGGATTCCATACACAAAACCATCTGTAAATCAACCAAATGAAGTTGCAATTGAATACGAACAACCTAACGCTGAACACCTGTCCGAATATTTACGAATCGATATCTCTATGACCTATCAATTTGCAATTTCAAAACGCGCCAAAGGCATTTTTGGCACTTCGATTTGGAATGTATTTAACAGAAACAATATTCTGGGCAGGCATTACATCCTCAACAACGAAAATGACATCGTGAGCATCACCCATAGAGCTCTGGGCATCACTCCAAACATGAGTTTTAGGGTGCTATTTTGATTATCACATGCGATCCGGGACAACAATGCCGAGCATGGCAAATGCGTTCTTGATGGCATAGGCCACCGCACGGGACAATTGTACCCTGAAATCCTTTTGTGCGTCGGTATCGGCTGCCAAAATAGGAATGCTTTGGTAAAACGAATTGAACTCCTTGACCAAATCGTAAGTATAATTGGCTATCAATGCGGGGCTATAGTTTTCTGCAGCATTTTGAACTACTTCCGGAAAGTAAAACAGTAATTTTATTAGTTCTTTTTCCTTGTCGAGCAACACGTAGTCCAAATCGATTGTCCCTCCAGGCTCAATATTCGATTTTCGCAAAATGGATTGCACCCTAGCATAGGTATATTGGATAAATGGCCCGGTATTTCCTTGAAAATCTATGGATTCCCTCGGATCGAACAAGATGCGCTTTTTGGGGTCTACTTTCAGAATGAAATACTTTAGCGCACCAAGACCAATGGTTTTGTAAAGTTCCTGCTTTTCAGTTTCGGAATAACCCTCGAGTTTGCCCAATTCTTCTGAAATCTCTGCGGCGGTCCGTGACATATCTGCTATCAAATCGTCTGCATCGACAACCGTTCCTTCACGTGATTTCATTTTTCCAGAAGGTAAATCAACCATTCCATAAGACAAATGATACAGATTTTCCGCCCAAGAATACCCCAATTTTTTCAAAATCAAAAATAAGACTTTGAAGTGGTAATCCTGTTCGTTTCCAACGGTATAAACCATCCCGTTTACATCGGGATAATCATTTACGCGTTGAATGGCTGTTCCGATGTCCTGTGTTATATAAACCGAGGTTCCGTCCGAACGAAGCACTAATTTTTCGTCCAATCCCTCGTCTGTCAAATCAATCCAAACCGAATTATCGGGTTTTTTGTAGAAAACGCCTTTGGAAAGCCCGTCTTCAACAACGTCTTTTCCGAGAAGATACGTGTTGCTTTCGTAGTAATTACAATCAAAATCAACGCCAATGTTTTTGTATGTAACGTCAAATCCATCATAGACCCACGTGTTCATTTTGTTCCAAAGCTCCAATACTTCGGGATTTCCTGCTTCCCAATCCAAAAGCATTTGTTGGGCTTCCAAAATAATTGGCGCCTGTTTTTTTGCCTCCTCTTCAGATTTTCCTTTAGAAATTAGTTCGTTGATCTGATGCTTGTATTCCTTGTCGAAGGCCACATAATAGTTTCCGACCAGTTTGTCGCCTTTTAACCCGGTAGTTTGTGGCGTTTCTCCGTTTCCGAACTTTTGCCAAGCCAGCATTGATTTGCAGATATGGATCCCTCTATCATTGATAACCTGTGTTTTATATACTTTTTTTCCTGATGCTTTCAAGATTTGAGCTACCGAATAGCCCAAAAGCACATTTCTGATATGTCCCAAATGCAAAGGCTTGTTGGTGTTGGGCGATGCATACTCGACCATGACGGCTTTTTGGCCTTTGTTTTTGGAGGAAATTCCAAACTGTTGATCGTCCTTAATCTTGTTAAACCCATCAAGATAATAAGAATTGTGTATCTCGATGTTCAAAAAACCCTTGATAACGTTGTATCCTTTTACAACATCGGCATTATCAACAAAATAATCGCCTATTTTTTGCCCGATTGCCACAGGATTGTCCTTGATGTATTTTAACAATGGAAAAACCACAAGCGTGATATCGCCTTCAAATTCCTTACGGGTGACCTGAAATTCGAACGTATCACATTCGACACCATAGAGCGATTTTACTGCCTTTTGCGCATATTTTGACAAGATTGTTTCGAGGTTCATCGACACTGAATAATTTAAGGTTGCAAAGATAGCTTTTTTATCATAAGTTTGAAGTTTGACTCAATTTCCTATTTACCATTACCATGAAAAAAACATTGCAATACGTCTTTTTACTGATATCTTGCTTCAGCTTGGGTTGCAGCGGAAGTGATGATTCGGGGCAAAGCCCAGACCCAGACCCGGATCCGAGTGCATATTTTTACAAAGGTATGGATTTATCGTTTCAGCCAGAGCTTGAAAATTACAACGTAACCTATAAGGATCCCAACGGCAATCCCATAGAATTACTCGATTACGTAGCAGATAGAGGCACAAACCTGGTTCGCTTGCGACTATGGCATACTCCTGTCAATGGCCTGAACGGCCTGGATGCTGTCAAAGCATATTCACAACGCGTTAAAGCAAAAGGCATGGACGTTTTTCTGGATATCCACTACTCCGATTCTTGGGCCGACCCTGGACAGCAAACACCACCTTTAAGCTGGCAATTACTTACATTTGAGCAAGTTAAATCAGAAGTTTATCTTTACACAAAAAATGTCGTGCAACAACTCAAAACCCAAAACACTTTGCCAAAAATCATACAGATCGGCAACGAGACCGACAGTGGTTTTTTATGGGACTATGGGCGCGTATGGGATGCATTTTCAGACAATTGGCCCAACTATGCCACTCTGGTGAGCGAAGCCATTAGAGCGATCCGAGAGGTGGACACACAAGACCAAGTAAAAATCATGCTCCACCATTCGAGCGTAGAAAATGCCATTTACTTTTTTAATGAAATCAAAGATTTCAATCTGGATTTCGACATTATCGGCTTATCATACTATCCTCAGTTTCAAACACACAACTTATCGGTCGTACAATCCAAAATGAACCAACTGGCCACAACTTTCGACAAAGACATCCTATTGGCCGAAGTCGCTTATCCTTTTACTCTGGAGTGGGATGACAACGCCACAAACTACATTGGAAACACAAGCCAGATATTGAGCGAATTTCCTGCAACGCCAGCTGGCCAAAAGGCTTATTTTGAACGGTTGACCAACATCATAAAAAACATTCCCAACAACCGTGGGATCGGTTTTTGCTATTGGGCACCAGATTGGGTAGCCTTTGATGGCAACGGCACCACTTCCACCGGGGGAAGCGCCTGGGAAAACCAGTGCATGTTTGACTTTGAACACAAAGCACTACCAGTGTTTGAAGTTTTTGAAAACAATTAGTCATTAATTAACGTACTGGTTTGTCACACTATTTTCATGATGCATTTGATTGCCAATCATTTAAAAAACGAGTGATTGACACAGTGATATTTTTTGTATATTACCCTGTAAATAAATCCAATAAAAGTGTATCATGACTCAATGCCTATTTATGAAAATGAAGTTGCAAAAATGTTTTCTTTTGCAAGACCTTATCAAAAAGAATTTGATTTTAAGTTAAAAAGATATTCAGAACAGTTTGAAGAAATCAAAAAAGCATACGAACAGATAGACGAATTAAATTTTATTCCGAAAACAATAGAATGTTTTGATCAAACATTTAAAAACAATAAATTATCCAAAATGAAAAAGTTGGATTTTATATTTTGGTCAGCAGGAAAAATTAAGACAAGACAACAACAATGAGCAGAAAAAACATTCAACATATTACGTTAGAGCAATCAAAAACTCAACAGTCAGTCATCCTGAGCTTGTCGAAGGACAACACTCAAAACTTCTTAACAGCTGAAGGAATTGAAGTAAAACAATCGTATTCTGAAAAGGATTTGGAAGACTTGGAACATTTAGGATTTGCAGCTGGTTTTGCTCCAAATTTAAGAGGTCCATATTCTACGATGTACGTACGCAGACCTTGGACAATCCGTCAATATGCAGGATTTTCGACAGCTGAAGAAAGTAATGCTTTTTACAGACGAAATTTAGCTGCAGGACAAAAAGGCCTTTCGGTTGCTTTTGATTTAGCTACACACAGAGGCTATGATTCCGACCACGAACGAGTTGTGGGAGATGTCGGAAAAGCGGGAGTTGCCATTGACTCGGTTGAGGATATGAAAATCCTTTTTGACCAAATTCCTTTGGGGGAAATGTCGGTTTCGATGACAATGAACGGAGCTGTTCTCCCAATTATGGCTTTTTATATCGTAGCAGCAGAAGAGCAAGGAGTAGATAAAAAATTACTTTCAGGAACCATTCAAAATGACATTCTGAAAGAGTTTATGGTTAGAAATACCTACATCTATCCTCCAACTCCATCAATGAAAATCATTGCTGATATTTTTGAATACACGAGTAAGTATATGCCTAAATTCAACTCGATTTCTATTTCGGGTTATCACATTCAGGAAGCTGGAGGAACTAATGATATTGAGCTTGCTTATACGTTAGCAGACGGATTAGAATATGTCAGAACAGGATTGGCAGCAGGAATGGATATTGATAAATTTGCTCCTCGTTTGTCATTCTTTTGGGCTATCGGAATGAACCATTTTATGGAAATTGCCAAAATGCGTGCAGGAAGAATGTTGTGGGCTAAATTGCTAACACAATTCAACCCGAAAGACGAAAAATCATTGGCTTTACGTACGCATTGTCAGACATCAGGTTGGAGTTTGACAGAGCAAGATCCTTTTAATAACGTAGCTCGAACAGCTATCGAAGCAATGGGAGCAGCACTTGGAGGAACACAATCTCTACACACAAATGCACTTGATGAAGCGATTGCTCTTCCAACGGATTTTTCAGCTCGAATTGCAAGAAATACACAAATTTACATTCAGGAAGAAACCAAAATTACGAAAACCGTTGATCCTTGGGCTGGAAGTTATTATGTAGAAAGTCTGACAAAAGAAATTGCAGACAGAGCTTGGATGCTTATTCAGGAAGTAGAAGAACTAGGAGGAATGACAAAAGCTATTGAAGCAGGGATTCCGAAACTCCGAATCGAAGAAGCTGCAGCTCGAAAACAAGCAAGAATTGATAGTGGACAGGATATAATCGTAGGAGTAAATAAATACCGATTGGAAAAAGAAGACCCGCTTCATATTTTGGAAGTGGATAATCAGACAGTTCGCAAACAGCAAATCGAAAGGCTGAATCAGATAAAAGCGACTCGTGATAATACCAAAGTAAAAGAATGTTTGGACAGAATTACGGAAGCTGCCAAAACAGGCAACGAAAACCTTTTGGAATTAGCTGTAGATGCAGCACGACACAGGGCAACACTTGGAGAAATCAGTGATGCAATGGAAAGTGTCTTCGGAAGATATAAAGCACAAATCAGAAGTTTTAGCGGAGTGTATAGTAAAGAAATCAAAAATGACGAAAGCTTTGAAAAAGCAAAGCAGTTAGCAGACGAATTTGCAAAAAAAGAAGGTCGAAGACCTCGTATTATGATTGCAAAAATGGGACAAGACGGACACGATCGTGGAGCTAAAGTAGTAGCTACAGGATATGCAGATGTTGGTTTTGATGTGGATATTGGACCACTTTTCCAAACACCACAGGAAGCAGCAAAACAAGCCGTTGAAAATGATGTTCATATTTTAGGAGTTTCTTCACTTGCAGCAGGACACAAAACACTTGTCCCACAAGTTATCGAAGAACTTAAAAAATACGGACGTGAGGATATTATGGTAATTGTTGGAGGAGTAATTCCCGCACAAGATTATCAGTATTTATTTGATTCGGGAGCAGTAGCTGTCTTTGGTCCCGGAACAAAGATTTCCGAAGCTGCGATTAAGATATTGGAGGTTTTGATGGAATAATACTACACACCTGACAGGTTTTGAAAACCTGTCAGGTGTAAGAACAATATGACCCAAACCTTTGCCAAAAAAGTAATTGACTTTAACCGAAACCTGCATTATTCGGGAGAATTGCCCGATGGTTTTCAGGTATTGAATCCGTATTTGGATAATCCTGAAACGATGGAGGTAATGCAGATGTTCTATCACAAATATTATAATGACAATAGGCAGAGAAAATTCATAATCGGGATAAACCCCAGTAGAAACGGAGCGGGAATTACCGGAGTTCCGTTTACGGATACCAAGCGTTTGGAATCCGTTTGCGGAATTCCGATGCATTCGGCTCATACTCACGAAATTTCGTCCGTTTTTATTTATGATATGATTGAACATTTCGGAGGTGTTGATGATTTTTATAGTAAGTTTTATATCAATTCGCCTTTTCCGCTAGCGATTGTCAAAAAATCCAAAGACGGAAATTTTCTCAATGCCAATTATTATGACGACAAAAAACTTTTTGCAAGTGTAAAAGATTTTATGATAGACTCCCTCGAAAAGCATATCAGCTTGGGATTGGATACTTCGGAGGTTTTTGTTTTGGGAAAGAAAAATGCCGATTTTATCCAAAAGCTTAACCAAGAGAAAAAACTCTTTGACAAACTAACGGTTCTTGAACATCCTCGATTTATTCAGCAATACAAATCCAAAGAAAAACAAATGTATATTGATAAATATATTTTGGCTTTGAACAAAACAGTACTTTCTTGAGTTGATTAGATCAACTAAAATTTCAAAACAAAAAAAAGGCTGTCCATCATTGACAGCCTCTCTTATTTAACGATTGGACGTTACTGGTTTTTAGCAATCTCCACTATTTCAATGATAAAGGTGAGATCCGTATTTGGCTTGATCGGGCCATAACCTCGCTCACCATAGGCCAAATGTGCAGGCAAATAAAAAAATCCTTTTTCACCAACTTTCAACAGCGAAAGCGCTTCTTTAAAACCTGCAATCAATTGGGCATCGGGCTTGACTGGCATTGGAACAGGGTCATATCCTTTTGCATCCATGCGCCTTTGATCAAAAGTTCCGTAATTTTCTGCTATTTCCTTGACGTTGGTGTCAAAAAGCAGGCCATCGGTAAAATAGCCTTCGTAAAAAACATTAACGGTACTGCCCTGTTTTGGCTTTTCGCCATTGGTTTTGTTAATTAAGTACATTTTAAGGCCAGAAGACAGTGCCTTCGCCTTGCTGGCATAATCGTCGAGGTGTACTTTGGTTTCCAAAGCTGCTGCTGCGGATTTTGCTTCCCTAATCTGCCTTTCTTCTTCAAGTTTTGCCAGGCGTTCTTTTTCCTTTTGTTCAGCTATGGCAAAATGTTCTTCAAAAGTTTTTGGAGCATCAAAGCTTTTGGCATCCTTCCCTTTTCTGATAATGTTCACCTCGTTCATTACTACATCTTGCAGTGGCTTGTCGCCGGGTTTTGATGTTTCAACTCCGGCCAAATCGTGCAAAACATCCTCGCCTTTTACCAAATACCCAAAAACATTGTACTTGCCATCAAGGAAAGGCGTTTCTTTTTCGGTAATGAAGAATTGGCTGCCGTTGGTATTAGGGCCAGAATTGGCCATTGAAAGCGTTCCCAATCTATCGTGCTTCAGTTCTGGTGAAACTTCATCATTGAACTTATAGCCTGGGCTGCCGCTACCCGTTCCGGTAGGGTCGCCTCCCTGTATCATGAACTCGTCGATGATACGGTGGAATATCAAGCCATTAAAGTATTTTTTTCCTTTGTAGATACTGTCCACCAAGGTATTTGTACCCTCGGCGAGCGACACAAAATTGGCAACAGTGATGGGCGCTTTTTTGTATTCAAGTTCTAACACCATTGTACCTTTGTTGGTTATGATTTCTGCATACATACCGTCTTTAAGGTCTGGATATTTGTCTTGGCAAGACGCTGTTGCCAAGAGTACAAAAAGCGTAAAAAATGAGATTACTTTTGTCATAGATTTCATTGTTATTAATCGTTTTGGGTTTTTATAATTGAATTAACGGTAACTTCGCACATAATTGGCACATTGGTACCTATTCTGTTCTCGTCACCATAATATCCAAATGCTTTTTGGGACGGAAACAAAAAAGTAACAGTCTCACCGGGCTTCATCAGTTTGAGGCCTTCACGAAGTCCGGTAAAGAGTTCTTCTTTGTCCATCCTATAATTTCTTGGTACAATTTCATCATCAGAGTAGATGGTTTGCCCATTGAGGGTTTTAACATTGTAATCAAAGTTGACCACATCACCAAAACCCGGCGTAATTGTGTCTTTTTCAACTTTGGTTTCGTAGGTGTACCAAAACCCGGTCTCGGAAGCAAGATATTCGCTCAAAGAATCCTGTTCGATAATTTGTTTAATTTTTGCTTCCTCTTTTTGGTTGAGTTTCCTATTTCTCTCTACGGACTCATTGATAAAAGAACCGGTTTTATAGGAAATAGGTTCTCGTGCCTCGGGCGATTTGCAGCCCAAAAGCACGATGGCGGGCAGTATAATTGGCAAAAATCGTTTCATGAGTTCAAGGCTTTTTTATATTGGGGCAAGATAGCAATAAATTTCTTTAAGGTTTCGCTAAGATCCAAATCGGTTTTACCGCCGGCGGCATTGATATGCCCGCCTCCTTCAAAATGGGTCCTGGCAAATTCGTTAACAGAAAAATCACCCTTGCTCCTAAAGGAAATTTTTGTAATGCCTTCCTGAATTTGCTCGATGAAGATAACGGCAAAGACAATATTTTCAATGGACAACCCATAATTAACAAAACCTTCCGTATCGCCTTTCTTGTGCTGAAATTCATTGAGATCTTCTTGCGAAAGTGTTATGTATGCAGTGCGGTATTCTGGCAATACGACAAGATTTTTGAGTGCCCTGCCGAGCAATTGCAATCTTTCAAAACTGTTGGTGTCATAAACGGCATTGTGTATGGCCGCATTGTTGGCCCCTTTATCAATAAGTTCGGCGATGATACGATGGGTCTTGCCAGATGTCGACGGATAGCGAAACGAACCCGTATCGGTCATAATTCCTGTGTACAAGCAGGTTGCTATTTCAGGATTTAAATATTTTGACCCTCCAAGCATTTCGATGAAATTGAATACCATTTCGCAAGTAGAGGACATCCGAACATCCGAATAGGTAAAACTGGCATACCCGTCGGGCTGTTGGTGATGGTCTATCATGATTTTTACCGCTCGTGACGCTTTCAGAACAGATTCCATATCTCCGGTTCTTTGAAGGGCATTAAAGTCCAGCGTAAAAATCACGTCAGCATTGTTTATATACGTGTCTGCAATTTTTTCTTGGCTATCGTATTTTATCACATTCTTTTCAAAAGGCAGCCATTTCAAAAAATCGGGATAGTCATTGGGCGCAATGACTATGGCATCATGGCCCAGTTGGCACAAATAGATGTACAATCCCAAACAGGAACCAACGGCATCACCATCGGGGTTTTTGTGTGGAACGATGACAATCGCTTTTGGCTCCGAAAGCAAGATTCCGATATCGGTTATTTCTCTTTCAGTCATAGAGGGCGAAGATACAATTTTTGGGGCGTGTTTGTATTTTTTTTAGATAAATAGCTTACTTTTGCCCGAAATTCAAAAATAAAAATGGCAACAAACAGAACATTTACAATGCTTAAGCCAGATGCAGTCGAAAAAGGACACATCGGTGCAATACTCGAAAAAATCAATGCAGCAGGTTTCAGGATCGTCGCTTTAAAATTGACTCAAATGACTACCGACGATGCCAAAGCTTTTTATGCGATACACAAAGAGCGTCCATTTTTTGGCGAACTGGTTGAATACATGACACGCGGTCCGATCGTAGCCGCAATTTTGGAAAAAAACAATGCGGTTGAAGATTTCAGGACGTTGATAGGCGCCACAAATCCAGCCGATGCTGCCGAGGGCACCATCCGTAAGCTTTATGCCGCCTCTATCGGTGAAAATGCCATTCACGGCAGCGATAGTGATGACAATGCTGCCATTGAAAGCGCATTCCACTTTTCCGGAAGAGAGCAATTCTGATTCCATGCAATACACAAGCCTGTTCAAGCGAACAGGCTTTTTTTAATAGTATTCTTTTTACTTTCACCAAAATCAAATTTCATGAAGCATTTTACTAAAATCTTCTCTGTGTTTTTTCTTTTTGCACTTACTGCAAAAGCACAAGATACCCAGATGACAATCAGCAATTTAAAAGCACAAACAGGTGCTGCCGTTTCCCTCAACAATTTCGGTACTGCCGAATTTGTGAGATTTCAACATGACAACGCTCTGGTCCTTAATGGCAATTCACTAAAGGAAAAAGCACTTGCGTTTCTTTCAACTTATAAAAGCATCTACAAAATTGGCTCTATTGAAGAAACTTTGGTTTTCAAAAACAATGCAACAGACAATTACGGACTGAAACAAGTTGTCTTTAACCAAGTTTATAAAGGCGTTCCCGTTTTTGACGGTCAATTGCGATTTCATTTTAATGCCAATAATGAACTTACGGCCATCAACGGCAATTATATCCCCGAAATTTCGAAGCTATCTACCGCAACGCAGATTTCACCAAGTGAAGCACGCAACATAGCTATTGAAACTGTCAACACCCAAAACCTTAACGGCTCCGGAAAACCGCTGGAAACAATTGCACCTGTCCTATACGTTTTCCCAAAAGGGTTGATCCAAGACCATGTTACTTCTTTACATCTTGCTTATGAAGTTGAAGTAAAGAACGAATTGGATGTCCGGGAGTTCATCTATGTAGATGCCCATAACGGAACCGTAGTTGAGCAATTTACGGGTATCGCCCATGCATTGAACCGAAGATTATACGAAGGAAACACCTCCAATTTGATCTGGCAAGAAGGCGATGCATTTCCGGGCGCCTTGACCATCTGGCAACAGAACGAAGTAGAAGTGTCACGCCACGTCTATAATTTTTTCAACAATGCTTTTGGATATGTGTCGTTTAACAATGCCGATGCAACCATGCACACCATCAACAACAATCCAAATATATCTTGCCCCAATGCCAACTGGAACGGCTACACCGTAAACTATTGTGACGGGACGGCTTCGGACGATGTTGTTGCCCACGAATGGGGACATGCATACACACAATATACCAGCGGCTTGATCTACGCCTACCAATCTGGAGCGATCAACGAATCGTATTCCGATATTTGGGGCGAAACAGTTGACCTAATAAACCAATATCAGGATGAAGGTGAAAATCTGACAATCCGAACATTGCCCTTCTGTAACTCACACAGATGGAAGATTGGTGAAGATGCTTCAGCATTTAACGGTGCCATCAGGGATATGTGGAATCCTCCTTGTAACGGCAACCCAGGCAGAGTAACCGATAATTGGTATTGGTGCAGCGAAAGTGATAGTGGAGGCGTGCACATCAATTCCGGAATCCCGAACCACGCCTATGCGTTATTGGTTGATGGAGGCACTTACAACGGTTATACCATTGCGGGAATAGGATTTACAAAGGCAGCACATATCTTCTGGCGTGCCCAAAGCACCTACCTCACTCCTACAAGCAATTTTGGCAACCTTGCAGACGCACTTGAGGCATCTGCAATGGATTTGTTGGGCATAAACCTGGAAGGGCTTTCTACCGAAGATGCTCCGGCAGGATTATCAGGCGAGGCTATTACCACGGCAGATTTAGAGAGTCTGGCCAATGCGATTTTTGCAGTGGAATTGCGTATTAACCCTGATGCCTGCGGTTTTGCTACTATATTATCGCCCATCGCCCCTCTTTGTGAGGCGGCAACTTCAAATCCGTTGTATATTGAAAATTGGGAATCCGGTATGGGCGCATGGACTGTAGAACAGTTACCCGTCCATAGTTCCACTTGGGAATCAAGAGATTGGGCGCTAAATTCTACTTTGCCGGGTGGTAGAACAGGCACGGCTATATTTGGTGCTGACCCCATTAACGGTAATTGTAGTTCGGATCTTCAAAACGGGATCATACGCCTGCAAAGCCCTGTCATTACGATACCAAATATCACAGAAGGCACTTTCAGCATGTCGTTTGACCATTATATTGCCACAGAAAAACAATGGGATGGCGGCAACATAAAATATAGGCACAACAATGGTCTATGGACCATTTTACCATCAAGCGCTTTCCTGGAAAATCCCTATAATAGCTTCATCAACACGGCATCGGCCGGCAATGACAATCCTATGCAAGGGCAAGTTGCTTTTACCGGCACAGACGGTGGTTCGCTTTCAGGTAGTTGGGGAACAAGTGTCATCAATCTCTCTGCCCTTAACGTAGTTGCCAACTCCACAATACAGTTCAGATTTGAGTTTGGAACCGATGGCTGCAATGGCAATGACGGGTGGTACATCGATGATATTGTCATCTTTAACTGCGCAACACCATTATCAATTGACGAATCCAACATTCTGAAAAACAAAGTTATGGCATATCCAAACCCTTCCAATGGGGTGTTCAAGCTAAAAAAGACCGCCATGATAGATTTGGTAAAAGCAGAGATTTTTGATATCAACGGACGCTTGGTCAGGACTATCGACCTTTCAGGGATGCAAACGGAACTCGATATCGATATGTCCGACGCTACCCCTGGAATGTACTTGATGTCTTTGGATGCCAAAGATGCCAAAACGGTTTTCAAATTGATAAAACAATAACCAAAACCAAAAACTATCAAACACAAAAAAACCGCGAAATTCGCGGTTTTTTTGTGTGTTTATAGATTGCATCAACGCAGCACAATTTTTTTTATCACGTCCCTACCAACGGCTTCGTTGAGCATCGCAATGATTTTCTCTTTGCCATAGCCCAATTCTTCTCTAAGCACGCTGCTGCTCAATTTCACATACAGGGTTTCACGCTCCAGCAGTATGCCTTCAGTGTAATTGTTGACGCCATTGCCCATCAGGTTTTTCCAAGCATCAATGATATTGACCTTGTCCAAACCCGGCTGAAGGCGGTTAACCTCAACAAACTCTTTGAGTACGTCGCCCAATTGCAAATGGTCGTTGTTGCGTTTGTTCATTTCTGTTAAATTGAAATATAAAGATAGTATTTAGGTCGCTAAAATCAAAAGGTTCAATCCAGATCCAATGGTTGGTATTTTTTGTAACTATAAACGATCTTTTGTTCGTTTTCGATAACCAACACTTCCCGACTTGCCTTAACCACTTTTTCTCTCCATTGGTCAAAAGGGGTTTTGCAGATCAGGTAAAGATTTTCGTTTTCAATGACTGCTTCGAGAGCTTCTGAATCTCCGTTGGTGGAAAACGTACCATCAAGGTTGGGCCGCAATTTGGTCCTGCTGCCCGACTCGCCAGCTTTTAGCTCAAAAAAATCAATGGTATCATTGTAACCGTAATCCTTCAAGGTTCCATCTGGCATCCTGACCTCGTCGATTTCCCAATAACCTCCGATGTACTGAATAAAATTTTCGGGGTTTTCGTTGCACCCAAAAACGGTAAAAGTCAATAACAATAAAACAATGTTTCTCAAAGCTTGAATATTTTATATGATTGATGTATCTGTTTCACAACATGTTCAGTTCTGTCTGCATGTGTATCACTGATGAAAATTTGCCCAAATGCCTCGTCATCGACCAACTTAATGATTTGAGACACACGGTTTTCATCAAGCTTATCAAAAATATCGTCCAAAAGCAATATTGGGGCAACGCCACTCTGTTGTTTGATGAAATCGAATTCAGCGAGTTTCAGTGAAACCAAAAATGATTTCTGCTGTCCTTGGCTGCCAAATTTCTTTACGGGATAGTTTTCTATCTCAAAGTTGAGGTCGTCCTTGTGAATGCCCACGCTGGTGTATTGCAGGCTTTTGTCCCTATTGATGTTTTCATTGAGCAATTCAGAGAGATTACCTTCATAAAGATCGCTTTTATAAACGATATCGACATTCTCCTTTCCATTGCTCACAGCATTGTAGTAGGCTCTAAAAATCGGCAGAAATGTATCCAAAAATGCCTTGCGTACCTCAAAAATTTCGGTGCCATAAATGGTCAACTGCTCATTATACACTTGCAGCGTTTGCATATTAAAGGTATTGTTGAGTACAAAATATTTCAAAAGAGCATTGCGCTGGGATAAAATCTTGTTATAATTGATGAGATTGTCGAGATAGCGCCTATTGCTTTGCGATATGACACTGTCAACAAACTTTCGGCGGGCTTCACTACCCTCAACGATCAGATCTCTATCTGCCGGGGAGATGATCACCAATGGAATAAAACCAATGTGGTCACTGAATTTTTCATACAGTTTCCCATTGCGTTTCATTACCTTTTTCTGCCCCTTTTTAAAGGATACGACAATTTTTTCTGCCCTCCCACTCTTTTGAAAAACACCATCTATCACAAAAAAATCCTCGCCATGCCTTATGTTTTGCGTAGCAATTGGGTTGAAATAGCTCCGTCCAAAAGACAAGTGGTGGATGGCGTCGAGCACATTGGTTTTTCCCACCCCATTGGATCCCACAAAGCAATTGATTTTGCCATCAAAAGAAAACGATTGGCTTTCAAAATTTTTGTAATTGACCAAAGAGAGCGAATTTAAGATCATTTCATTACATTGTATAACGTGCGATGGCTACGCCTGGAAGCAAAAGTTGTGCAAATTATCGAAAAATAACAAATTAATCTGTGAGGCAGTTAATATTTGTATGATAAAAATTTGCAATAGCTGTTTTTTGAGCAAAGCAAGGCAGATTATATAGAAGTGAACGGATGTTATTCCAAAAAATCTATCATAATTGCAACCAAAAATTCACATAACTATAAAATTAGATAAATTTTAAACAAACTCTGATTTTTAAATACCAATAAAAATTTTATTTTTGCGGCGCATTAATTGACAAGAAATGGCAACATACAAGAAGAGAGGTTACAAGCCAAAAACAAAAGAAGAGAAAGAAGACGCTATCGAGCAGCACTCTACCACGGCCGAGGTATTTAACACATTGGACGACAAGGCGGGCAAAGCTGAAGAATGGGCCATCAAGAACCAAAAATACATCATGGGAGCAGTGGGCATCATTGCGGTTTTGGTATTGGGCTACTTGGGCTACAACAAGTTTGTGTCAGAACCCAAAGCGAGCGAGGCAATGAACGAGATGTTCAAGGCACAGCAATACTTTGATCAAGCGGTCAATAGCACTGCCAAAGATTCGCTATTTACCTTGGCACTCAATGGCGGTGAAGGAAAATTTGGAATGCTGGATATAGCCAAGGAATACAGTGGCACACCGGCAGCCAACCTTGCCAACTATTATGCCGGTATGTCCTACCTCAACCTGAAAGATTATAAGAACGCCATAAAGTATTTGAGCGATTTTTCCAGTAATGACGAATTGTTGGGCCCTATTGCCAAAGGCGGCATAGGTGATGCTTTTGTACAGTTGAACCAATTGGACGATGCACTTAGCTATTACGAAAAGGCTTCCTCCATGAAAACCAACACTTACACAACGCCAATGTACCTCTTTAAGGCTGCCAGCGTAGCGATGAAACTCGGTAAGACCCAAAAAGCATTGGACAATTACAAGCGAATCAAGGAAGAATATCCCAATTCATCCGAAGCTTCTAACATAGAAACCTTCATAGGCAAGGCCGAAGCAAGCCTATAAGGATCTGTTGCAAACAAATTTAAACAGATTCTAATAATGGCCACAAAAAACCAAAATTTATCATCGTACGATAAAGCTGCAATCCCAAACGCGAAAGAACTTCGGTTTGGGATTGTTGTTTCGGAATGGAATGCCAACATAACCGAGAATCTCTTTGAAGGTGCACGGTCTACACTTATTGCGCACGGCGCCGTTCCGGAAAACATCCACCTTCGGAGCGTGCCCGGCAGCTTCGAACTCATCTACGGTTGCAAGTTGATGCAATCCAAAGACCTCGATGCCATCATAGCCATCGGCAGCGTAATACAGGGCGACACCAAGCATTTTGACTTTGTGTGCCAAGCTGTCTCACAAGGCATCAAAGACTTGAACGTATTGGGCAACATCCCTGTTGTTTTCTGTGTCCTAACAGACAACACCATGCAACAAGCCATAGATCGATCAGGAGGCAAGCACGGCAACAAAGGTGTCGAAGCTGCCGTGACGGCCATAAAAATGGCAATGCTCCGCAAAAACGCATGAACCTTTTTTCCATAAGATTGTTATGTTAACAATTTTTGGCAAGTCAAAATTTACTTTTCCTGCTATTTTCAGTACCTTTGAAAAAGGTTTTAGTTTCTTAAAAAGTGGGATTGTTCACTCAACGCAAAAACAAACAATTTGGTTATAAGCCTCGCTACCTCCAAGACAGCGAAGCCCAAAATGGCGAAAATATGGGCGCAAAATGGCGTGGAGCCAAGCGGCCATCCGCAAAAAATGGCAAGTCACCCTCAAGGTTGGTAATCTTGTCGGTTGTTTTGATCATGGTCATTGTGATTTGGAAAGTACTGGACAACTATTAATTTTATCGCTATGGGGATTTTCAGGACACGCACCAATAAAAAATTCAACTACACGCCAAGATACCTTGACAGTGAAGGCAATCCGTTTGAAATAAAGCACAAGTTTGATGGTTACCGCAAAACCGTTGGCAAAACCAACCTCAAGGGAAAATTTGAAAACGCATGGGACGATTATAAAAATACACCCGACAGATCTGCCAATCGAAGAACCTTAATTATTGCCCTAATCCTGCTTTTGGTTTTCCTATTAATCATCGGGTTCGATTTATCCATTTTTCTTCCTAAAGGCTGATGGCAGATATCATCCAACTATTACCAGACCATGTAGCCAACCAGATTGCGGCAGGCGAAGTCGTGCAACGGCCAGCCTCTGTGGTCAAAGAACTGTTGGAAAACGCCATAGATGCCGGGGCAACAACCATAAAATTGATACTTAAAGATGCGGGCAAAACCTTGGTACAAGTCATGGATAACGGCATAGGAATGAGCGCCACCGATGCGCGGTTGAGCTTTGAGCGCCATGCCACTTCTAAAATCAGGACTGCCGAGGATCTTTTTGGGCTTCATACCAAAGGGTTCCGGGGCGAAGCTTTGGCAAGTATTGCAGCCATCGCACATGTTGAGCTCAAGACCAAGCAAGACACCGACGAACTGGGCACGCACATCATCATCGAAGGAAGCCAAGTGGCATCACAAGAAGTGGCAGTGGTTCCGAACGGCACGTCCATTTTGGTAAAAAACCTTTTTTTTAATATTCCAGCCAGACGTAATTTTCTGAAATCCAACACTGTTGAGTTCCGCCATATTATTGATGAGTTCCATCGTGTGGCTCTGGCACATCCCGATATAGCGTTTTCAATGTTCCACAATGGCAGCGAAGTGTTCCGCCTTGGCACGAGCAATATGCGTCAGCGCATCGTAAACATTTTTGGCCCAAAAACCAATGAACGCCTCGTGCCGGTTGAGGAAACCACGGAAATCGTCGCGATATCCGGGTTTGTGGGAAAACCAGAGTTTTCAAAAAAATCAAAGGCTGAACAGTTCTTTTTTGTCAATGGGCGTTTTATCAAGAGCCCATACCTGAACCATGCCGTCAAATCCGCATTTGAAGGTTTGCTCAAAGATGGTAACAATCCGACATATTTTATCAATCTAAAGGTCGATCCAAAATCGATTGACATCAATATACACCCCACAAAAACCGAGATCAAGTTTGACGACGAACATTCGCTATATGCAATTTTGAGGGCTTCGATCAAACACAGCCTTGGGCAGTTCAGCATTGCTCCCGTACTGGATTTTGAACGTGACGGTAATCTCGATACACCATACGAATACCGATACAAGAACGGTTCGTTACCTCATATAGAAGTGGATCGCACTTTTAACCCGTTTGCAGAGCAACCCAAAAATACCAGCAAACAGGCTACGGTTTTCAAATCGAAAAACGCAAATAACTGGGAAAGCCTCTATGTAGGGCTTGAATCTAAAGGCACTGATCCAGAAGCCGATTTTGGCCAAATGGTTTTTGAGAGCGAACAAAGTTCGGAAAGCCTATTTGACAAACAACCTACAATGGATGCAATCCACAAAACCTACCAATTGCACAATAAGTATATAGTGAGTACCGTAAGATCGGGGATGCTCCTTATAGACCAGAACCGGGCTCACCAACGCATCTTGTACGAAAGTTTTCTGGAGCGCATGACCCTGCGCAAAACCGTCAGCCAACAATTGCTTTTTCCTTTGCAGTTGCATTTTACAAATACGGAAATTGCCGTTTTGAAATCTTTAAGGGAAGACCTGGAGACTTCGGGATTTGTTTTTTCGGATTTTGGAACAGAAAGCCTCGACGTGGTCGGCGTGCCTATGGATGTATCAGAAAGCGAAGTGCAGCTTATTTTTGCGCAGCTTATCAGCGATGTGGAACAAGAAATCCCGGACAGCCATTTTAGCGCCACCGATCTTTTGGCCAAATCCATGGCAAGAAGCCTTTCCATAAAAACAGGGCAAACACTCAACAATGAAGAGCAAGAACATTTGGTAAACAGTCTTTTTGCATGCAAAGAACCTTCGGTTTCGCCAAACAATAAGCCTACATTTACAACCTTGGCATTGGAAGAATTAGAAAAGAAATTTATGTAAATCAAGCAAAAGAACAATTAATCATGAGAGGAATCACAGAGACTGTAAAACATTTGATCATCATCAATGTACTGATGTTCATAGGTACGTTGACCATTGGCAACGGCATATTCTACGAATATTTGGCACTTTACTTTCCTAAAAACGATTTGTTCCGGCCATGGCAATTGCTCACACACATGTTCATGCACGGTGGCCTTACCCACATTTTGTTCAATATGTTTGCCCTCTGGATGTTCGGAACGGCTGTGGAACAGGTTTTTGGTGCCAAAAAATTTATTCTGTTCTATCTGTTTTCGGGTCTCGGAGCAGCATTGATCATGATCGGGTTTTATTATTTTAAATATTTGCCATCGGAAGGTGTGCTTTTGGAATCCGGGATGTCCCTGAACGAAATACATCAAATATTGAGCACAAACAAAGTTAGCCAGACCATCACTGATTTACAGCGCATTGAGCTACAAAATATGTTCGATATCTTTAATTCTTCCATGGTCGGTGCTTCGGGTGCTATCATGGGAATACTTGTTGCTTTCGGGATGTTGTTCCCAGATTCGAAGTTGATGCTAATCTTTTTGCCCATCCCCATCAAGGCCAAATATTTTATCCCGGCCATCATTGCTTTGGATTTGTTTTCGGCCATCACGGGGCAATCTATCTTTAGCCCGAGCAATACGGCATTTGCGGCTCACGTAGGCGGTGCACTGACAGGATTTATCCTGATGTGGCTCTGGAAGAAAAACGATATGGACCGATACCGCTGGAACTAAAATGACCTCTTTCCCTCAAGACATACAATACAAACTCAAACGGCTCAATGTGCTGGAATGGATCATTGTTATCAACACAGTGGTGTTTGTTTATGGCTTTTTGGCGGGGACAATTTTTAGGGTTTCCGATAGCCTGAACTGGCTAAAGTTGCCCGTAGATTTCGTGGATTTCATCAAACGTCCATGGACGCTGCTCACGTATGGATTTGCACATTATGATTTTTGGCACCTGCTCTTCAACCTATTGGTGCTATTTTATGTTTCGCGATTGTTCCTGAACTTTTTCAAGCCAAAAATGGCATTGAGCGTTTATTTTATGGGCGTTTTTATTGGAGGGCTGGCATTTTTGCTGGTCTATAATTTGCTCCCTCCCCAGTTGCTGCATCCTGTTATTGGACTTATTGGCGCCTCTGCCGGAGTGAGGGCCTTACTGATTTTTCTCTGTACTTATATGGGAGAAACCGAAGTGCGAATGATATTCTTTAACATTAAACTGAAATATGTGGGAATTGCCCTCGTAGCCATCGATTTTATTGGCCTGTGGAGCAATAACCAAGGTGGCAGTGTAGCGCATTTGGGCGGAAACTTGTTGGGATTCGTATATGCAGCCCAATTGTCAAGGGGCAACAATATCGGTACTTGGCTCGAACGCATTATTGAGAGGATAGAACAATTGTTTAAAAAAAAACAACGCTCGCTGCTCAAAACCGTACATCGCAAAGCCTCTGGAAATGTTGCCGGACATAACAAAAAGGAATTTTTGGAGTTTAACAAGCAGAAGCAGGTTGATTTGATACTGGACAAAATCAGCAAAAGCGGTTACGACAGTCTGTCCAAGGAAGAAAAAGAATTTTTGTTTAAAGCAGGTAAGGAATAACTTCTGATGAAAAAGCTAAAACTGTTGGACAAGTTAGTGTTCATTGTGAACATCGTTTTTGCAATATTGCTGTTGCTGTCCTACATCCTGCCATATTTTGAGCCAAAAAAGTTTGCCCTCCTATCGGTATTGAGCCTTACCGTACCGTTGCTGATCATCGTGAACGTTCTGTTTTTTACATATTGGCTCCTGAAAGCAAAACGGCAGTTGTTGCTGTCTGCAATTGTACTATTGGTCGGATACGGGTATCTTACGTCGCTGTACAAATTTACCGCTTCAAAAACCATTGACGATGGCAATGATTTCTCGGTGATGAACTATAACGTCAGGCTGTTCAATGTGTTCAAATGGATTCCTGAAGAAGGCATTGACAAAAAAATAGTGGCATTTGTCAACGAAAAGCAACCTGACATTTTGAGCATTCAGGAGTATCGAAGAGACGAAGATATCCGACTGGACGGATACTATAAATTTGAGGTCATTTCCGGCGAAAAGGTAAAGAACGGACAGGCCATTTTTTCAAAATTCCCGATTGTCAACTCCGGCTCTATCGAATTTAAAAACACTTACAACAATGTGATCTTCATTGATGTTATCAAGGGCAGCGATACCATCAGGGTCTATAACGTACATCTACAATCCATGAAAATCGATGCCAACGGTGACGCCCTAACCAAAGAATCTTCAGAAAATCTGTTCCGGAAGGTCAGCAATACCTTTACCATGCAGCAATCGCAGACGGAGCTATTTTTGCAGCACAAAAACAAATGTCCCTATAAGATGATTATATGCGGTGACTTTAACAATACGGCCTATTCTTATGTTTACAAAGAGATCAAGGGCAATCTTCAAGACGCTTTTGTTGAGGCAGGAAACGGATTTGGCAAAAGTTTCAATTTTAAGTTTTTTCCTGTTCGAATCGATTTTATCCTTGTAGATAAAGCTTTTGAAATCAACAGTTTCAAGACTTTTGATGTACCGCTTTCGGATCATTATCCCATCATGAGCCGTATCAAGATACATTAACTATTGGTCATCATCCAGCAATCCACGGTATCGGCTATGATATGTGCCATGAGCCCAAACCCTAATATCCGTGTCTTTTGGTAAACCAACAAAAGCAAATAGACCGAAATTGCATAATAGGAATGTAACGGATGAAAGTTTATACTACATCTATTCGCTTCAAAAACAGGTGTTGCCAACAGATGGTCTGCATCTATGGCCATGCACGAGATCATGATAAGATAGGCAAATTTCCAATTGTTCCTGTACCATGCAAAAGCCACAGCCAAAGGGAGAAAAATGTGAATTCCGTAATGTATCAACGTTTGCCACATCATGCAATGATTGTTTGTGATTCCAGATAGAGCATGGCGTTTGGGCCTTCATTGCAGATCAGGTCCAAAATGCTCAAGTTCGGGACAAACCCGTGCCTATGGTCAAAAACCTGTACGTAAGGGGCAAAATCGTGTGCTTTTTCTTTTCTGTCGTCGGCAAGTATCCGCATGTCGGTCATTGTACCTGTATCGTTTTGATAGACTTTGGTAGTTTCAAAATTTGGTAAAAGCTCCAGGCAGTCATAAAGGATTTCGAGACACCTAAAGTTCAAATCTAAAAGATATTTGAATTTTGTTCTAAAAACAGGCACAAGGTCGTCTTCGTAAAACTCAAAAAAAGGCGAATTGCTATACGCTGCGCGGATGGATTTCCAGTGAGCATCTTGCCAGTTCTCATCATTGTATATCAAAACATCCTTATAGAGTTGACGATTTTTTTGGGTGTAAATGACGGGTACTGCCAAATGCAACTTGCCATTGGTGCCATAGATGTACATCCTGTTTCTATAGGTTTGCTTTTGATAATTACCACATACCTCATATGTCACGGACCTTGCATTGGCAATGGCAACAAAAGTGGCAATACTTGGGAAGTATGTGGGATGTAGCAGAATATTCATCAGAAAGTAACAAAAATCCCAAGTTCCAAATTTGAAACTTTGGGTTTTGGATTTTTATTTGATCATTTACGCTTTGTGCTTTTTCCGCCAAGTGTTCCATCCAAAGAACAATGCGGCCACAATAATGGTCGGTATCAGGTACGATACAGGCTTGCCACTACCGCCAACGGTAGTGAAAAACCGTTCCCAACGTGGTTTTTTGCCATCCCAGCTCATCCAGATAAATACTGGTTTTCCGACTACGTGGTCAAAGGGCACAAAACCCCAAAACCGAGAGTCAATGGAGTTGTTACGGTTGTCGCCCATCATCCAATAATAGTCCTGTTCAAAGGTATAGCGCGATGTGGGTTTACCATCCACAACAATCTGATTGCCCTTTACGACAAGGGTATGACCTTCATATTCAGAAATCAATCGTTTGTAAAGTGGTAAGTTATCAAGGGTAAGGTCAATGGTTTTCCCCTTTTGGGGAATGGTAATAGGGCCAAAAAAATCTGTATTCCAACTAAAAGCCGGGTCGTGTGGAAATATGGAGGCTTCCCTATGTCCTTGTTCTTGTTTTTTCAGTGTTATGCTTTCAATACCCGGGTGGTTTTTAATCTTGTTTGCCGCTTCCTCTGTAGCTTGCACAAAGGTTGTCCCAGTATTTGGGTCATATCCGATACCATCGGTGATGTCATATCTTTTAAGGGTTTCATATACTTGGCTTTCGGAGTTGAAGCTTCCTTTTTTGAATTGGATATTATAGGAAAACTGCAGCTTGGCCCTGTCCGGCAATTGGTTTTGTTTACCGTTGATATATACGTGGCCCTCTTTTATTTCAAGTTCATCGCCAGGAATGCCCACGCAGCGTTTTACCAAATTGGTTTTTTTATCGATAGGTTTGTAATAATTGCGGTCGGGATGAAAATCGTTCATATCCAACAAAGTATCTGCTGGCTGATTAAAAACCACGATGTCATTGCGTTCAATTTTTTCAAACCCTGGAATTCGCATGTAAGGGAATTGCAATTTGTTTTTCCATGAGTTGCTGCCTTTATGGTCATCAAAAAGGTATGATTTGGTCTTTAATACCGGAATGGTATCGTGTACCATTGGTGCCGCTACGGTGGTCATAGGGACTCTTGGCCCGTAATGGATTTTGCTAACAAAAAGAAAATCGCCTACCAAAAGAGATTTTTCCAACGACGACGTGGGAATGGTAAACGGTTGAATAAAATAGGTATGAACTATGGTTGCGGCAACTATGGCAAACAAGATAGAACTTACCCAATCTCCCGAAACTGATTTTGGGTGCAAGCTACGGTCTTTAATATGCTTATTATCCGTAAAATAGTTGATGTAGTAAAGATAAAGACCCAGTGTGGCCACTGCTAAAAGTGTATCGATACCGGAATTTTTGCCAAAGCTTCTCGCCGTTTCTACCCAAACCACCGGAAACATCATTAGGTTTACAATTGGGATGAACAGCAGGATGGTCCACCACCATGGCCGGTTGATGATTTTCATCAAAATGACCGCATTATATATGGGCACAAACGCTTCCCAAACTTGGCGGCCAGCTATTTTGTAAAGTTTCCAAGTGCCAATGCCATGTATGGCCTGAACGACCAAAAAGAAGATAAACCATTGTGTAGGTGTCATTAATTCAGTTTTTTATGACCTGATCGCTCTACTTATTTTCAAAGTTAAATATACGAATCGGTTGGTCTGTGTTAAAGAATTTCAAATATAATCTGTTTGGGTTATTTTGTTGTCCAAGTTTTTCAATTTTTAACATTGGACAACTTAAATTTCAGAATTGTAGGACATCTTTCATGGTAAAGACACCTTTTTTGCCCACTATCCATTCTGCTGCAACAACGGCCCCAAGTGCAAAACCTTCCCGGCTGTGCGCCGTGTGCTTTATCTGGATGTTGTCCACATTGGACGCATAGGTGATTTCGTGAGTGCCCGGCACATTTTCAATACGTTTTGCGGTAATCCCGATTTGGTCTTTTTCGGTAGTTTGTCCCAACTGCCAAGTTACATAATCCGATTGTTCAATAATCTGATTAGCGAGCGAAATGGCCGTACCGCTCGGGGCATCCAGTTTTTGGGTATGGTGTATTTCTTCAATGGAAACACCGTATTGGGGAAAATCTTTCATCATTCGAGCTAATTGCCTGTTGAGCTCAAAGAAAATATTGACCCCAAGACTGAAATTGGAAGCGTAAAGAAAAGTACCGTTTTTTGCTTTGCAGAGCGCAACCATATCATCATACTTATTGAGCCAGCCTGTTGTGCCGGAAATTATGGGCACGTTGTTTTCCAAGCATTTTGTAATGTTGCCAACCGCGGCATTCGGAATACTAAAATCAATGGCGACATCCACGTTATGGAAGCTATAATCACTGTCCTTTTCATTGATTTTCAAAACAATGGTATGACCTCGGCTTTCTGCAATGCTTTCGATTGCCTTTCCCATTTTTCCATATCCCAAAAGTGCAATATTCATCTTTTAAAATTTAAAATTCAAGGTAAGCCCAAAATCCGTGGCATTTTCTTGTTCGTTATATTGAAAATGTGGTTTTAGTGCAAGATTATGGTCCACATTGTATTGTAGTAAATGAGCGTCTACATTGGCATCGATGATGTTCAGGGCATAAATGCCGAAAGTGATGAGGAGAGAAATCTCTTTGTTTTGCTTGAGTGTTTTTTGCGCTCTTTTCAGTCCTTCGAGTGTAACCCTTGGCGATCCTGATACCGAGCCATAAAACTCATCATCGGTATAGCCTGCAAGCCGTCGCTTGTATGCGTCACGGTATCGGTTGTACTGCTTGTCGTTGTGCTGATAGAAATAAATGCCAGTAGCTATACCTCCAATAGCAATAGGTATTTTCCAATATTTTTTGTTATATGCCTGGCCCAGACCGGGAAGAATGGCCGAGTAAAATGCCGCTCTTGAAGGCGCGAGCGGGTCGATGGCCTTTCTGGTCAAAGAATCTACCACGACGAGTTCTTTGGGAAGTTCGTCGGCAACCTTCACACTATCGGTTTCTACCTGTGAGAAAGAAAAAAAGCCCAACAGGCAAAAAAAGATACTATGGCAAAACCTATTTGGCACTCTGTACAAGTTTTTTGATACGGTTAAAATCTTCTTCGGAATGAAAAGGGATGGTTATGGTGCCCTTTCCTCCCTTACCGACCTTAACGCTGATCTTGTGGCCAAAGTATTCTGAAAACTCCTTGACGCCTTTTTTTATAAATTTGGGAAGTTCCTCTGGTGTGTCTTTTTTGGATACCGCAATCGTTTTTGTATCGTGAAAGTTCTTGACCAACAGTTCTGTATCTCTCACGGACAATTGCTCACTGATGATTTTTTCGTAAATATCGAGCTGTTTTTGCTGATCGTCAATATTAATGATGGCACGTCCGTGTCCCATAGTGATAAAACCGTCGCGCATGCCGGTCTGGATGATGGGATCTAGTTTCAACAGGCGCAAATAATTGGAAATGGTGGAACGTTTTTTTCCCACACGCTCGCTCATCTGCTCCTGTGTAAGCTTTATTTCATCAATTAGGCGCTGGTATGACAATGCAATCTCTATTGGGTCAAGGTCTTGCCGTTGGATGTTTTCTACCAAGGCCATTTCGAGCGACTCTTGGTCATTGGCTATACGGATATAAGCTGGAATGGTTTCCAGTGCGGCAATCCTTGCGGCTCTCAAACGGCGCTCTCCAGAGACCAACTGGTATCTTCCGAACTCCAATTTTCTGACAGTAATGGGTTGGATAACCCCAAGTTGTTTAATTGACGTTGCAAGTTCGCGCAATGCTTCCTCGTTGAAACTCGTACGTGGCTGGAACGGGTTTATTTCGATAGTGTCCAACTCAAGCTCCACAATGTTGCCGATAACCTTGTCTGCATTTTTGTCCTGAACGGATTTGATGTCGTTTGCAGGGTCTTTCAAAAGTGCCGAAAGCCCTCTGCCAAGCACTTGTTTCTGTGTTGCCTTCGCCATTACTTTTCCTGATTTTTGATGATTTCTTTTGCCAGATTCAAATAATTGGATGCACCTTTACTGCTGACGTCATAATTGATGATGCTCTCACCATAGCTGGGCGCTTCGCTCAAACGCACATTGCGTTGTATGATCGTCTGGAATACCATATCGCTGAAATGTTTTTGCACTTCTTCAACCACTTGGTTTGAGAGCCTCAAACGCGAATCGTACATGGTAAGCAACATTCCCTCAATGTCAAGGTTCTGGTTGTGGATACGCTGTACGCTTTTAATGGTGTTGAGGAGTTTACCCAAACCTTCGAGTGCAAAATATTCACATTGTATGGGGATGATGACCGAATCCGCTGCTGTTAATGCATTGAGTGTCAGCAATCCCAATGACGGAGCACAATCGATAAGGATGTAGTCATAAGATGTTTTCAAATGGCTTATGGCTTTTTTGAGCATGTACTCTCGCTCTTCCTTATCTACCAATTCTATTTCTATAGCCACCAAATCGATATGTGCCGGTATGATATCCACGTTTGGCGCATTGGTTCCCACGATGCAGGCTTCTGCCGATACCGAATGTTCTATCAATTGATAGGAACCTACCTCCACGCTTTCGACATCCACTCCAAGTCCGGATGTGGCGTTGGCCTGTGGGTCGGCATCAATAAGGAGCACTTTTTTTTCGAGGACACCAAGGGATGCGGCTAAATTTACCGAGGTGGTTGTCTTGCCCACGCCGCCTTTTTGGTTGGCAATTGCAATGATTTTGCCCATTGAGTTCATTTACTTATTTGAGACTGTAAAAATACGATTATTTGTGAGTTTTAAAAAAGTTAGTTGCCGAATAGCGAATGTAGCGTTTCGAAATTTTGGCGTTGCCACATCATGGTTGTTTCATGGTTTCACAAACAATTGACAATCAAATTATAAATTTGGAAAAAGAAATTGGCATGGTATGTTTCAATTTTTTGGAACAGCCTGCCGTTGGTCGCTATTATTTGGCAAGCATCAGCCTACTTATGGCTTTTACCGGTGCATTGCCATAACTTAAAAATTGTTCGTGAAAAGCCTTAAGATCGAAATCGGAGCCCTGAATTTCTTTCAAATTTTCTTTTAATGCCACGATTTCAACAAATCCGGCGAAATAACTGGTAAGTTGTACACTGGTAACATTCACGCGGTTCCATTTGCCTTCTGCTTCTGCAATTTCCTGAAAGGCTTCTTTGGTCAATAAGTGTATGGCTTCGTCTTTTGACATATTGTTGACGTGAACGCCGTAATCCAAGATGGTGTTGCAAACGGTTCGCAAATTCCATTTGTACCACATGAGCCACATTTCGGGTGTGTTGTTTCCATAACCGCTATTAAGCATCATTTTCTCTGTGTATACCGCCCACCCTTCTATCATTGCTCCGTTTGCCAAAATGGATTTTACCAAACTTGGCGATTGGTTGGCATATACCAACTGCGTATAATGGCCCGGGATAGCCTCGTGAATATTCAGGATTTGAAGTATGTAGTGATTGTACTCTCTCAAATAGCTTTCGGCTTTTTCTGCAGGCCATCCTTCAAGGCTTCCCACATTATAATAGGTTTTGGCTTCTTTGTCATAAGGTCCCGGTGCGCTTACAGATGCTCCGGCAACCCCTGCCATATACGCAGGTTCTTTTCGAACTACCAAGGGTTTTGACGGGTCAATGTAGAGCAGGTTTTTTTCTTTAACAAATGCGACAAGCTCTGGGATTTGTGCTTCAATGGCACTTTGAAATTCTTCAGGCTTTACGTGGTTTTCGGATACTTTTGAGATGACTCTGGCAATTAAATCCAGGTTGTTTTTCGGTTTTGGTTCATAAGGATAATATTTTGGCCACAGTTCTGCACTTACTTCCGCCATTTCTTGATGTAGATAGATTTTTCTGTTAAGTGCTTGATTGTAAAGTTCTTCAGCAGAAAATCTTGACTGTATGGAGTATTTAAAAGCAGCTTCATATAGTTCTTTTCCCAACCTGAAACTTGCCGAACTTTCTGGTAGTATGGCTTTTAAATGTGATACAAACCCTTTTACGGAAGCCAATGCTGTATCTGCCTGTGCCAACATTAGTGTTTTTTCAGATTCGGTCAAATTTGACTGATTGACAGAATCTTTCAGGGTGGTTTCAAACACATATTGCCCACCTTCATTTTGTTGAATAGCGAGATTTACCAACTCGGGAACCGGGTTTTTTAGGTTGCCTGCAGCAACTTTATAATAGTGAGATGCGTGTTGTAGTCTTTTTTGTATGTCTTTGAGCCGTGTTTCTATTGGCTCATAGGTTTCATTGAGCATAAAAGCGATCAATCCAGAAATGTTGTAAATTGACGGGTTCCATTCATGGGGTTTCAATGTAGTGTTTGACCATTGGGTGCTTTCCAAGTTGTTTTTTATCAGTTCGTAATCTATTTGATTGGACGGTTTGAGTTTTGTAATGTCATATTTGGCCAGGGAATCCAAATGAGCGGCAACAAACTCCAACGATTTTTGCAAACTTGCGCTATCGGGTATTGTCAGGACAGAATCGTAAGCGTGAAATCCCACATAGGTTGCCCATTCGGGATTATGTTTCCATAAATCGTCAATGAAATACTGCGCATATACCTCAAATTCAGCATCAAGAGCATTGGCTAACGATTGAGAAGCCTTTTCATTTTTGCAAGCTAAAAGCGTAAAGGCTACAAGAAAGAAGGCATAAATATTTTTCATAAATAGCAATCGAAAAAATTCTCCCTAAAGATACAAAAAAAATGTTGGAAAATCGATAACAGCCATAGAATCAAAATGTTTTAACAAGACAAGCCCGAACGTGCTGCCTTTTTTTGCTTCTTTGTTACAATGTGGCTTTTTATGATCAGTGACAACTCCACCATCAAGAATTTTTTCTTGCTTTGCACGTTTTTTTCTGCGACACCATCCATAGCTTTTTAGTCTTTATCACATAAAAGACAAAAAAATCCTGTTGCTTTGACAACAGGATTTTCTTCAAGCATAAATGGTTAATTATCCACATTTAGAAGACCCACAATCTTTACAGGTCAAGCATCCTTCCTGATACATCAGGTTGGTAGAATCACAGTTCGAGCATTTTCCTTTGGCTTGTGTTCCGTCTGGAACGTAGCGTTTCAAAGCTCGTGCTACTCCGTTTTTCCAAGTATTGATAGACTCGTTATCAAGTTGCAATCCGTTAATGAGTTCTACTACATTTTCGATTTCCATTCCGTGACGTAATGTTCCCGAAATCATTTTGGCATAGTTCCAAAATTCAGGATTAAAGCGGTACGAAAGTCCCTCAATAGTAGTTTTGTAGCCTCTTTGGTTGGCATACTGAAAGTCGTATCTGGTGTTGCCTTTTTCGTCTTTGTTTTTGATGATAAATCCATCTTCTACCCAGCGAGGGAGTAGGATTCCGTCTTCGTCATCAGCCAAACCGGTAAAGATTTCATACGGTTTGTCTTCGATTTTCCCGATAAAAGCAATCCATTTTTCTTTGTTGTTTTGAAAACGAACCACATCGGCTTCCAAAACTTGCGGACGTTTGGTTGGGAAAACCAATTTATAATCCACATCAATATCTTTGGGTTCTTTCTTTTCTTCTGCCGAAATCAAAACTCCCGAACGAGACCCGTCACGATACACCGTAACTCCTTTACAACCTTCTTCCCAAGCAGTCATATATAATTTGTCAACCAATTCTTCGGTTGCTTCATTCGGAATATTGATCGTAACCGAAATGGAGTGGTCAACCCACTTCTGGATAGCTCCCTGCATTTTTACTTTGCTCAACCAATCTACATCGTTTGAAGTCGCTTTGTAATAAGGAGATTTCTCTATCAGTTTATTGATTTCATCTTGTGAATAATTTTTGGTCGTGTCCATTCCGTTTACTTCCATCCATTGTTTGAATTTATGATGGAATACTACATATTCTTCCCAAGAATCCCCCACTTCATCAACGAAATCAACGCGAACTCCTTTGTCATTCGGGTTTACTTTTCTTCTTCGTTTGTAAACAGGCATAAAAACCGGCTCGATTCCTGAAGTTGTTTGGCTCATAAGCGAAGTGCTTCCGGTCGGAGCAATTGTGAGCAAAGCAATATTTCTTCGTCCGTATTCCTGCATATCGTTGTAAAGAGCAGGGTCTGCCTCTTTGATTCGCAACAAAAACGGATTTTTTTCTTCACGTTTAGCATCGTAAATTCCGAAAGCACCTCTTTCTTTTGCCATTTCAACAGACGCACGATAAGCCGACAAAGCCAATGTTTTATGGACTTTTACCGAAAAATCATTTCCTTGTTCGCTTCCGTAACGGATTCCCAGAGCAGCCAGCATATCGCCTTCGGCTGTGATTCCCACTCCGGTTCTACGTCCTTCTTCGGCTTTTTTTCTGATTTCGAGCCAAAGATTTCGTTCTACTCTTTTGGTTTCAGGGTCTTCAGGGTCGGAATCGATTTTTGCGATAATCGCATCAACTTTTTCCAATTCTAAATCAATAATGTCGTCCATCATTCGTTGAGCATAAGCAACGTGTTTTTTGAACAATTCAAAATCAAAATAAGCCTCTTTGGTAAACGGATTTACCACATACGAAAACAAATTGATTGCCAACAAACGACAGGAATCATAAGCACATAAAGGAATTTCCCCACAAGGATTGGTCGAAAGCGTTTTGTATCCTAAATCGGCATAGCAATCAGGCAACGACTCCCTGATAATCGTATCCCAAAACAGAATTCCCGGCTCTGCTGATTTCCACGCATTGTGAACGATTTTTTGCCAAAGTTCGTTGGCATTGGTATCTTTGGTAAACTTCGGATTTTGGCTAAAAATCGGATATTTTTGTGTATATGTCTGATTGTTTTTGACTGCTTGCATAAACGAATCGTCAATACGAACGGATACGTTTGCTCCCGTAATTTTTCCTTGTTCTAATTTTGCATCGATAAAATCCTCTGCATCAGGATGGTTGATAGAAACCGACAACATCAAAGCTCCTCTACGTCCGTCTTGAGCCACCTCACGAGTGGAATTGGAAAAACGCTCCATAAACGGAACCAATCCGGTTGAAGTCAAAGCCGAGTTTTTGACAGGCGAACTTTTCGGACGAATGTGTGACAAATCGTGTCCTACTCCACCTCTACGTTTCATTAATTGCACTTGTTCTTGGTCGGTTTTCATAATTCCTCCGTACGAATCGCTTTCGCCTTTGTTTCCGATTACGAAACAATTCGATAACGATGCAATCTGAAACGGATTTCCGATTCCCGTCATCGGACTTCCTTGAGGAATGATATATGTAAAGTTTTTAATCAAATCAAAAATTTTGTCTTCCGACATCGGATTTTTGTATTTCGATTCGACTCTTGCAATCTCCGAAGCAATTCTTCTGTGCATATCCTCTGGGGATTTTTCGTAAACATTCCCTTGCGAATCTTTAAGAGCATACTTGTTTAGCCACACGCGAGCTGCCAAATCATCTCCTTTGAAGTATTTTAAGGATTCTTCAAAAACTTCTTCGTTTGAAAAAACCTCTCTTTTTTGTTCAACCAATGTTTCCATATATTGTGAATTTATGCTGTGAAAGTTCATGTACAAATGTAAATATTTTAAAACTGTAAAATAAATAATTTTAAAAAGTTTACAAAAAATATAATTTAAAATACTGGTTTAGTTTACTTTAAAAAATCAATTAAAGTAAAAAGTTTACAAATTTTAAATTTTTTTACAAATAAAAATATGACGAATGTTAGGAAATCAGAAAAATTAAATTTTGGAAAAATCGAGGAACTGTGCATTTTTCTGTCTCGAAAAAGAAGATCAACAATTAGCACCAACCGACCTGCAGTCTGTTTTAACAATTTTGGATTTACTTTGAACCAGCCACCTGCAGTTCGCTCACAATACCTTTAGCTTTTAACTTTCAAAGTCCATTCAAAACTAAAGTTGGACACCTCGGCACCATCGGAGTTTCTCCCAATGGCATTGAGCCAAACGGTCTGACCTTCGCCGGTACGTATCGCCCGTTCGATAGCCGCATCTACCAAATGTCCTTCGACACATTGAAAAGTGATGCGCCCGGTAGCTTTTTTAGAAAATGAAGCCGTATTTGCCGCCACCAACATAGATATTTTCTTCCCGCTTGCCCTAATTTTCGACATTACCAAAACTCCTGTAGTGAGTTCGGCAGCCATGCCCTGCACTGCCCAAAACATGGAGTTAAATGGGTTTTGGTTAATCCAGCGGAACTTTACGGTGGCAATGCACTTTTCGGCATCTATATATTTGGCACGCACGCCACACAGAAATGCCGACGGCAACTTCCACATCAGGAAAGTATTGAGTTTTTGAGGCGACAGTTTCATTTTCAAATATTGGTTTGGCTAAAATATCAATATTTTCATCAATCTCATAATTCTTAAAATTTTGTTAAATTTAACTACTATGTTTTGCATAATACCTTTTTTTGGACATATATTTGCATAAGAAACTATTATATGCATCAATCAACCATGATCGACAACCATCAAAAAAACATTGCCACCTTCATACACCTCTCTACTTTTTCGAGGTTTTTGATACCGTTTGGGAACTTTATCGGGCCTATCGTACTGTGGACCATGAACCGAGCAAAATCAGAATTTGTGGACACCCACGGAAAAGCAGCCATCAATTTCCAGATCAGTGTACTTTTATATGCCGTGATTCTTGGCACGATTAGCATTCCACTATTTGTGTTCAGCCTGTTTGGCAGTCTGGATTTCATCGACTTTAACGGGTTGCATGATTTCCACATCAACATCGGCAAGCCTTCGCCATTGCTATATATAGGAGGCGGCTTGGGGGTTATTGCATTCATCGGGTTCATCCTGGAACTTGTCTTTATAATCAAGGCCAGCCTAAAGGCACGTGACGGTGAACGGTACCATTATCCATTGACCATTAATTTCATCAAATAAAAATTCATCAAAATCAATCAAAAAAATGAACAGTTTCACATTATTTAACCAAATCAGGATATGAAGATAGAAAACACAAAAGCACAAATGCGGAAAGGCGTTCTGGAATACTGCATACTATCGGTCCTTAAGGATGAAGATGCGTATGTTGCAGAAATCCTCGACACGCTTAAAAGTGCCAAGTTGTTGGTAGTGGAAGGCACCATCTATCCACTGCTAACACGCCTCAAAAATGCAGGACTTCTCAATTACCGCTGGGAAGAATCCACTTCCGGACCACCGCGCAAATATTACGGATTGACCGAAACGGGAAAGTTGTTCCTCAACGAACTGAATACCACTTGGAGCGAATTGCAACACGCAGTAAATTTAGTAACCACCTCAAAAAAACCTAAAGATGAATAAGACAGTCAACATAAATTTAGCAGGCATATTTTTTCACATAGACGAAGATGCTTACTTGAAACTGCAACGCTATCTGGATGCCATAAAGCGTTCGTTTACAGACTCACAGGGTCGATCCGAAATCATTGCCGACATCGAAGCGCGCATTGCGGAGCTTTTCAATGAACGCACAAAACACGACAAACAGGTCATTGGCAACAAAGAGGTGGAAGAGGTTATCGCCATCATGGGGCAACCCGAGGACTATCTGGTTGATGACGAAATCTTTGAGGATGTGCCGAATGCCCATCAAAGCCACAGCGCAAAAAAGCTATACCGCGATAGCGAAAACTCGTACATTGCAGGCGTTTCGTCCGGACTTGGGCATTATCTCGGGTTGGATGCCGTGTGGATAAGATTGCTCTGGGTATTGCTGACTTTGTTTTCAGGAGGAACGTTCATCTTCATCTACATCCTGTTCTGGATTTTGGTGCCCGAAGCGGTGACCACGTCAGAAAAACTGACCATGAAAGGCGAACCTGTAAATATCAGCAACATCGAAAAAAAAATCCGTGACGGGTTTGACAACGTGTCGCAGACCGTTTCTGACACGGTAAAAAATATCGACCTGCCCAAACAAGGCAACAGACTAAAGTCTTCGTCAAAAACCTTTTTCGATACCATTGGCGATGTGTTCCTGTTTTTGTTAAAGATATTTGCCAAATTCATAGGTATCATCCTGATGATAATCGGAGCAGCAACCTTGATAAGCCTTATCATCGGTTTTTTTACGGTCGGCATCGCAGGCTCGCTGCACGTTCCGGGAATAGACTTTTTTGATGCCGCAAACGTGGCCTCTATACCCATCTGGCTCATGTCACTATTGGCTTTCTTTGCCTTTGCCATACCGTTCTTTTTCATTTTCTACCTCGGATTGAAGATATTGGTCAACAACCTAAAATCCATTGGCAATATCGCAAAATTCGTTTTGTTGGGTATTTGGATATTGTGCATCGTTGGGCTGACCGTAATTGGCATCAAGCAAGCCAGTGAGTTTTCGGAAGAAGCCGTAGTGGCCAAAAGTGAAATCTTGGCCATCTCTGCCAAAGACACGCTCTATGTGGGCATGAAATCCAATACTGCTTTCAGCAAACAATTTAAAAGACACCACAATGACCTAAAACCCGTTTATGACGAAAACGACCGTAAGTTACTGTACAGCACCGATATAAAACTATCGCTCAAAACTACAAAAGACACGGTCATCATGATAGGCATCGACAAGAGCGCCAAAGGCAACAGTTACCAAAAAGCAAAACAAAGGGCCGAAAAAATCAACTATTCGTATTTTTTGAGAGGAAACAGGTTGGAACTCGACAGCTACCTGACCACTGCTTTTGAGAACAAGTACCGCGACCAAGAGGTAGAGATTACGCTCTATATTCCCGATGGAACTGTCTTGTTCGTGGACGGCAACACCCATTCGTTCAGAAACATAAGATTTTGGTACGATAGCGGCAATTTTGGATACGACCACCCTTTTGATGACGGCCTCAAAGGGCATTTTTTGCAAATCCAGAACAATCAGATAAAATGCCTGGACTGCCCAATTGAAGAAGATTTTAAGTTGAAAATAGATCTGAAAGGCGATGATGATTCCGAATTCAAAATAGATGAAAATGGCGTACGCATCAACGATGAAAGCGCGCGTATTGAAATCAGCAAGGACGGCCTGAAATCGAGTTCGGAAAGCGTACGGGTGAATATCGACAGTAACGGCATCAAAATCGAATCTGCCGATTAATGACAGTCCATCATCAATTTTCCACAGTTCGGCAACAATAAGATGGCATTATTTCCAAATAAACGGAACTTTGGATCAAAATTAATAATCAATCAAAAATCAACATTATGGCAACCATTTTTAAACTTTTGGCCGCTTTGGTCACAGCTTTTCTCCTAACCTCGTGCTGCATTTAGCACCACCGGAAACAACATAACATATTCCGGACAAGTAATATAACCACTTAACAACCAAGCCATTTCAAACTTTTGTAAAGTTTGGGATGGTTTTTGTTTATATTTCTTCTGATAACATGAACTTGACAATTTGGACAGAAGCAAAGGCTTTATAATTTTTTTCAATGTGTTTGTGTATATTTACCCAAACTTATCGGATACGATAAAAATTAGTCCGTTTTGTCTTGATTATTTTTTACTTTTATAAAATGAACAGAACTATTTTTACGCTGTTTTTATTTTTTGTCTGCTCGGCAACTACCATTGCACAGGTTGACAACAAGGTCAAAGGTGACCGGAATGTGACCGTCAAACAGACATATATTGACCCCTTTTCCAAGATTATTGTGGGAGAGGGCTTTATCGTTGAGTTGATATACAACACCAAACCTTCGGTAGAAATAGAAACAGACGACAACTTGCACGAGTATATCGAATTTGGCGTTAGTGGCGGTGTATTGACATTCAAGACAACGAAGCAGATCACTTCGAGCAAAAAAATGAACATCAAAGTCAACTATGCCGACGGTCTCAATAGCATCGAAACCATTGAAAAAGGCGAAATCCGATCCTTGACCTCCCTGGAACTCGAAAACACATCCCTGAAAACCTCCGGAGCTTCAAAAACATATCTTAATATCAGAACAGGCAATTTTGAATTTACCGCTGGAGAAAAATCACGTTCAAAGTTGAATATCAACGCAAAAGCTTCTACCATCACGCTATCTGACAATAGTAAGGTTGAAGCACTTCTCAACTCAAAAACCGCAAAAATCGATATGTACCAAAAAGCTTCTGCAAATTTTGAGGGCGACGTCGATGAACTGACATTGAGAACAGATCTTTCATCAAGTTTTACCGGCAAAGAACTTTCTACCAACAATTGTATGCTTATCGCCGAAGGAAGCAGCAGCGCAACAGTAAGGGTCAACGGCCTTCTGACCATGTCAATATCGGGCAGTAGTGAGGTGTATTTTTACGGTATGGGAAAAATCGCTTTAGAAAAATTCTTGGATTCGGCGAAACTCCAAAAGAAAGAAAAGTAGTTAGGCGTTTACCAAAATATAAAACGTTTCCAAAGCATAAAAACTCCGGAAACGTTTTTTTTATCACAAAAAGCTACAATTATTCTGGGCATTTATAGTTATAGAACTATAGGCAATTTTAAAGACAGGAAACAAACTTATAACCCTGAATAACGTGCAATGCTTGTTTTCCTTTAATAATACGTTGGGGTAGTAACCTCGAGGTCTGCTTCTTTTGCCGCCAAGTAACGTTCAGCATCCAATGCGGCCATACAACCGGTACCGGCAGCGGTTATTGCTTGTCTGTAAACATGGTCAGCAGCATCGCCACATACAAAAACGCCCGCCACATTGGTTTTGGCCGTATCGGGAACATTGATGATGTAACCGGTGCTGTCAAGATTTAAGTAATCCTTGAATATTTCGGTATTGGGCTTGTGGCCAATGGCAACAAAAAATCCGGTTACAGGGATTTCACGAACTTCACCTGTCAAACTGTTCTTAACCCTAACGCCAGTAACAACCTGTCCGTCGCCCAAAACCTCTTCGGTATCGGTATTATAAAGAATTTCGATATTTGGCGTGTTTTTGACCCTTGACTGCATGATCTGTGAAGCCCGAAACTCATCGCGTCTTACGAGCATGGTAACCTTTTTACAAAGTTTTGAAAGATAGTGGGCTTCTTCGCAAGCAGAATCGCCGGCACCTACAATGGCCACCTCTTGGTTGCGGTAGAAAAACCCGTCGCAAATGGCACATGCAGATACGCCACCTCCGAGTTGAAGGTATTTTTGTTCAGATTCGAGACCGAGGTACTTTGCCGAGGCACCAGTGGAAACTATAACCGTATCACAGTGTATTTCTTTGGTATCGTTGACCCAAACTTTATGGACATTACCAGAAAAATCAACTTTAGTGACCCATCCGTCCCTGACATCGGTACCAAAACGCTGGGCCTGCTTTTGTAGCTCGACCATCATGGCGGGTCCTGTAATACCATCAGGATAACCCGGGAAATTTTCAACTTCATTGGTCGTTGTCAACTGTCCGCCCGGCTGCATCCCTTGGTAGAGAACCGGAAACATATTGGCCCTTGCCGCATAGATGGCAGCAGTGTAGCCTGCCGGACCAGAGCCTATAATAAGACATTTTACTTTTTCGATTGTATCTGACATGATTTTTTATGTTTGTTTATGATGCAAAAGTATGGTTTTTTGAAAGAATACTTTTCGATAAATTATCAAAAGTTTTTATAAGAACATAACCGCGGTTTATGCTACGGGACCTACTACCGAACTAAAAACTTCAAGGCAAAAAAAACGGCCGAAATGGCCGTTTTATCCTATTTTTTTAATCATGGTTAAACTGTCAAAAAATCACTTCAACATTTTTTTGAGCACGACATACAACCCGTACTTCCATGCATATTTTGAAACCGTACCGATCCAATGTACGGGTTTTAGACTGTCTGCAAATTCTGATTTGGCACTTTTTAGCTGTTCTATGCCTATCTGTCGCTCCAAGCTTAAGCGCTTGAGGTCGTATTCGATTTCTTCAAAAGACGTGTAACGTTTCATAAGGTCAGAGGTCAAAAAATTTGCCCGAAAGTTTCGAAATAATAAGACGATTGATGAGCGCTCTTTTCAGGTAAGCCAATGCGGACAGCAACAAAAAGAAGGCTGCAATGATGACGTGTCCAAGCGCCACATTTCCAAGGGCGTCGCCTATGGCGAATGCTGCAGCAAATGCCAAGAAAATCAAACCTATAAACAACAACCCACCTATGGCAAGAACCTTGGCTATCATACTCAAGGAAATGCTCAACTGCTGGAAAACTTTGAGTTTGAAATAATCTTGTGTGTCCTTGATATATTTTTCGCAGATGTCTACGGCCTTATCGGATGTATTGTTTATAGATTCAAATATGTTTGGCATCGCTTTAGGACTTTTGGAGTTTTCGGTTCTTGTCCTTTAGTTCACCCAACTTTTTTTCTAATGCGGTGATGACATCTTCGGTTTTATAACTAACATCCGACAAGATATTTTCAACTCGATCCTCGATAGTGCCTTTTTTGGCCGATACGGTCTCTACTACCCGTTCTTTGAGGTTTATGGCGCCGTTAGCGAGCTTGTCTTTTGCCGCATTGGTTTCATCCACGATGCGCTGACGGGTGTTAACCCCTTTGTCCGGAGCAAAAAGAATGCCCAGAGTGGCTCCAACAGCCGCTCCTGCCAAGATTCCCAAAATGGTATTACTACTATTGTGTGACATAATATATGTTTTTAAAAGATTAAACTATTTTTAAGCAAAAATTTAAGCTGTTTGGCCAAAGCTTCAACTAAATTTTTCAAATCCTCATTGATAAAAGCATTCTTGAAAGGCATCTGAAAAATCATAGTAAATTTACAACTATATCCTTAAAGATTAAAGGACTTTACAAACACTTTAACACTTGTGCGATATTCCTTCGGCATGAAGCCCAATTTTGGATTTTCGGGTCGTGGCCAAAACCGGAAACGCTCTTTAGACTTTTTGGGCAAAACCCCTCGATATTAATAACACATCACGGTAAGTGATTGGTTTTCATTGAAAAACCCTCAACCAATTTTGTTCAAAAAAATAGCCAAAAAATTTCTTTACATACAATAATAAGCCGATTACCTGGATATTCCTTACTTTTACAAAAAAACATAAACAACTTCATCATGAAAAAATTTTTACTTTCCATTTGCCTTATGACCTGGATGCCTTTCCTTGCGCAGATTTATACCACCCCAAACACAGGAGTCACTTGGACACTTGATGATATTGCGGCTCAAAGCCCTTCAACTGTTACTGTTTCAGGTAGTACATACACACTATCCGAAAACTTGACCGTAGCTGCAAATGACACGGTCCTCATCAATTCTGACCTTACCCTCGAAGTGGAATCCGGTATCCTGATTACGGTTTTTGGAACATTTAACGTTGATGCTGACAACGTGACCATTACTGCCGCAGATCCCAATGCGCCATATGAAGGTCTCCGATTTGAAGAATTTTCAAATATTAACATACAAAATGCTACCATTTCATACGGAGGTGGGTTGCGGGTACTGACAGAAACCTTTACTCTCAATAACTGCACCATTACCAACAATGTAGAAGGTGCTACGACCGGTGGTGTAATTTCACTTTCGAGAGGCAAGCCTCAGATTACCAACAACACTATCACGTTCAACCAACTTCCTGCCATAAGTTCCGGAGCGAACAATACGGTTTCGGCATATATTTTTAACAATTATATTGAGGGCAATAACCAAGAAAACTCAAACCGTCCGCAGATCAATCTCGGCTTGACAATGGCAAACGATACTCTCAAAATAATCCAGAACACAATAAAAGGCGACCGAAGTCTCAATATGGTAGGCGGGATTGCAGTGGCCAATTTTTTGGGCGGTAACATCCTGGCCATCATCGACGGCAATACCATAACCGACAATCGATATGGTATGACCATTGTGGGCAACAATGCTTTTGCCTACGTCAGGGACAATATTATCGAAAACAACGACACCCAGGGCCAGCCAAACCTTGGTGGAAGCGGCATATCGTTGAACACCACTTCTCCCCCAATGGAAATCATCGCTTCCGGCAATGCTTTCCGCGGCAATCTTTGGGGCATTACAGTCATCGGCCAAGCATCCATCAACCTTGGCGATGGTATAGAAAATATGGGAGAAAATGTCTTTGCAAATAACGGCAATGGCGGTTCTGTCTATGCACTCTACAACAATACGCCCAATACCATTCTGGCATTGAACAATTGCTGGGACGAAAACAATTTGCCCAACACTTTGGAAATTGCTGAAGACGTCATCGTACACCAAAACGATATTTCGACATTGGGCGAAGTGCTTTTCGATCCTGTAAACTGTAGCTTTTTGGGTGTTGAGGAGGTAGCTCTTGGGGAATTTAGATTGTACCCAAACCCAAGCGATGGCAATCTTTCGTTTGACAACCAAATGCGGTTTGACACTTTAAGGATTTTTGACCTCATGGGCCGTCTGGTATTAACTCCACAGATAGGACCGGGCAAAAACCACCTAATGTTAAACCTCAATAATGGAGTGTATTTTGCAGAGTTCAGCAACACATCCTCAAAATTGACAAAAAAGATTATCATCGAGTAATGACATTGAGTTAAAAGAAATTTTAACAAAATTGGACGTCTTTATACGTTTTTGGATTTTTTTTTGTAAGTTTAGAGACAATGACACACCATAATCCCCACATTATGAAAGCAACTGCACTCTCCCTTTTCTTTATGTTTTTTTTTATATCCTGCAATAATGGAAATAAACAACTTGATGTACCAATTACCAGTGACACAAAAAAGAGTGAACCCCCCCCCTTGTGGGCGCATGGGAACTGGTAGGCTATTACAATTATGTCAACAATAAAGTGAGCGACACCTTTGAGGTCAGAAATGGCTACAGACAGGTAAAGATGTTTTCGCCAAGCAGGGTCATTTGGGCCAAGAAAGTACCTGCTGATTCCACAGAATGGTTTGGTTATGGCACCTATTGTATCAAAGATGGTAAGCTTATAGAAATACTTGATTATGGCTCTATTATGATGAGCAGAATCATACAGGAGAAGAAAGAATTTGTTTACGAGCTCCAAATTGACGGCAATACTTTTAGCCAAATAAACATTGATGATCAAGGCAATAGGTATTATTCAGAAAATTATATACGTGTAGAGTAAACATCCATTGGTTTACAATCTAGAAGCTCAATAAGCAATTGGATAAAAATTTGTTACAGCGTATTTTTAATGAAATTAAATACGGTAAAATCAAAGTAATTCTGTAAAGATTTTATAAATTAAAAGGACACTTTTTCGGTTTAAGAAGGGACGATTTGGACAAAAAACCTGATTGGCCTTTAAGCAAGGGAGATAGTACCAAACAAAAAAAGCCCCAACCATTTTGTAAAATGGTTGGGGCTTCAACTTGTCGGGGTGGCAGGATTCGAACCTGCGGCCTCCACGTCCCAAACGTGGCGCGATAACCGGGCTACGCTACACCCCGAGCCTATAATCTTCAATATTTCAAATTCCTACAAACTACCAGCGACGGCATCAAGGAATCAAGATCACATTCTTTCCCGAAAACGGAGGTGCAAATATAAACCTTTTCTTTAAATTGCAATATTAATTTTATTAAATTTAGATCAAACTAATGTTGTTATGAATTTTCGCATCCCTTTACCATCTGCCCTACTGCTGTTTGCATTGTTTTCTTGTGCGCAGGACAAAAACCCTGTCAATTCTGAAAACACCTATGAAATCATCGTTCCAGAATTGAGAATCCCATGGGGTTTTGCGTTTTTGCCGGACAATTCCATTCTTATCAATGAAAAAGAGGGCAAGATGATTCATTTCAAGGATGGTAAAAAATCTACCGTTGAAGGACTTCCCGAAATTTACAACCGTGGTCAGGGCGGCCTGCTCGACCTCGTATTGCACCCCGATTACCAAGAAAACGGCTGGCTCTATTTTACTTACGCCTCACCAGAAGGCGAGGGCAACGGTGGCCATACTGCCCTGATGCGGGCCAAACTGAACGGCAATCAACTAATTGAGAAACAATTGCTTTACAAAGCCACGCCAAACACTACAAAAGGACAACATTTTGGCTCCCGTATTGTATTTGACAACAACGGATATCTATTCTTTTCAATTGGTGAGCGTGGCCAAGAGTTTGTCAACCCACAAGATATTACCCGCGACGGAGGAAAGATATACCGATTGCACGACGATGGCTCCATCCCGGAGGATAATCCATTCTACAACCAACCCAACGCCAAAAAGGCTATATATACCTATGGCAACCGCAATCCGCAAGGCATGGCACTGCACCCATCAACGGGCGAAGTTTGGTCAAACGAACATGGACCTCGAGGCGGCGACGAAATCAATATTGTGAAAAAAGGTGCCAATTATGGCTGGCCGACCATCACATATGGCATCAATTATTCGGGAACAAAAATCACGGACGAAACCGCTCGCCCGGGCATGGAGCAACCTCTCCACTATTGGGATCCGTCCATTGCACCAAGTGGCATGGCTTTTATTACCAGTGACAAATATCCGGGATGGCAAGGCGATTTACTGATCGGTTCTTTAAAATTTGAATATCTGGACAAATGCATCCTCAAAGACGGCAAAGTCGTTCAAGAAGAACGCCTGTTGGATGGTTTGGGCCGTGTGCGTACGGTTCATCAAGGACCTGACGGCTACATCTATGTAGGCATTGAAAATCTCGGAATTGTCAAACTCCTACAAAAAAAGGAATGAAACCGCCCATGATTTCCATTTTTATAATATTGTGCGTTTTGCTGTCATGCAAAAACAACCAACACACACCACAAGATCCCGAACTCCAAAAGAGTATCCAGCGTGGAGCCATAGTGTATGAAGATTTCTGTATGCAGTGCCATTTGCCAGATGGCAAGGGAGTACCAAAAGCGTTCCCGCCACTCGACGGCTCCGATTATTTGGCCAAAAACCGTGATGCAAGTATCAGGGCCGTGAAATATGGAATGTCCGGCGAAATCACTGTCAACGGACAAAAATACAACACCACCATGGCACCTTTGGGACTTACAGATGAAGAAGTTGCAGACGTGATGAACTATATTTACAACACCTGGAGCAATAAAAACCCAAAAATGGTCACTGTTGATGAAGTTTCAAAAATTCAACCCTAAAATATTTATTGAATTGGTTAAATTTGCCCAATATCTTAACCAAACATTATGCTCATCATAGGAATTGCAGGCGGCACCGGCTGCGGAAAAACGACCGTGGTCAATCAAATACTGAATGAATTGCCCGACGGTGAAGTCGGCGTCATTTCACAGGATTCCTATTACAGGGACACATCACACTTGAGCTATGAAGAACGTGTAAAAATCAATTTTGACCACCCCCGCTCCATCGATTTCGAACTGCTTGAACAGCACCTGAAGGACCTCAAAAGCGGAAGAGAAATCCATCAGCCGGTCTATTCGTTCATCAAACACAACCGCACTGGCGATACCGTGCTTACCCGACCCCGGAAAGTGATGATTGTCGAAGGCATCTTAATACTTACCCATCCCGATCTTCGGGAACTTTTCGACATTAAGATATTTGTTCATGCCGACAGTGACGAACGACTGATAAGACGTCTTAAAAGAGACATCACTGAAAGAGGACGCGACCTTGACGAGGTGTTGACGCGATACCAGACCACCCTAAAACCGATGCACCAACAGTTCATCGAACCAACCAAAGAATTTGCCGACATAATAATCCCCAACAACAAGTATAATACCGTGGCCATAGACATCGTTAAAACCATTATCAACCAAAGGCTTTTATAACCATGGGTCTCAATTCAAAATACCTCAAGCCCTTCAAAAACATGTACGTGCTTGTTTTTGTGGTATTTGTTGTTTGGATGCTGTTTTTCGATGCAAATTCGTGGCTGATACACAGAGAGCTGAATGCCGATATCAATGATTTAAAAGACGAAAAGGAATATTATAAAAAAGAAATAGAAAAAGACAAAAAAGGCATCAGTGAATTGAGTACGGAAGAAGGACTTGAAAGGCTTGCAAGGGAAAAATATTATATGAAAAAAGACAATGAGGATATTTATATCATTGAATATGAGGATAGCCTGAAAAATAGCACAACAAATGAATAAAAAATTGTTCGGTGAGTTTGGCAAAATTTCTTCCAAACAGTGGAAGCAGCAGATACAGTTTGACCTGAAAGGAGCAGATTACAACGAAACCCTGATCTGGGAAACTCCCGAGGGAATTAAGGTAAAACCCTTTTACCACAATGACGAATTTGAGAATAAAGTTTCTGTAAATACCGAAGCTTCTTCGTTTAAAATTTTACAGAAAATCTATGTTTTCGATGTCGAAAAATCGAACAAAAGAGCCAAAGAAACCCTAAATCGTGGCGCTGAAAGTATTTATTTCATTGTCGAAAAAGAAGATACGGATTTATCCGTTTTGTTTTCACAGCTTCCGAAAGATATTGTTTATTACCTGAAACCGTTGTTTTTGTCCGAGGATTTTTCTTTAAAAGTAAATGTTTTCGCCAAAACGAATGATTTACAGGTAAAATTATTGCTCGACCCAATCGGGCAACTTGCCAAAGACGGAAATTGGTTTACGAATTTGGATACCGATTTTTCTGTTCTGAACAACTTAAATCCCAAAGTTGAAATTCCGTTTTTGAGTATTGATTCAGGATTGTACCAAAATGCAGGAGCCAATATCGTACAGCAATTGGCTTATACACTTGCACATAGCAATGAATATTTCAACCGAATAAATCCTGTCCTTCCAAGCTTGTCGAGGAACCTCATCACTATTGAAGTTTCTGTCGGAGCAAATTATTTCTTTGAAATCGCCAAACTTCGTGCCTTGCGAATGTTGATTGACGCACTGAAAAAGGAATACAATCATGAAATTGATTTACATATTGTAGCTCAACCGACCAAACGAAACAAAACCCTTTACGACTACAACGTAAACATGCTCCGAACCACTACGGAATGTATGAGTGCAATTTTGGGTGGTGCCGATTCGGTTTCCAATTTGGCTTATGATGTGCTGTATCACAAGGAAAACGAGTTTGGAGACAGAATTTCGAGAAACCAGCTCTTGGTTCTAAAACACGAAAGCTATTTTGACAAGGTAGATAATCCGGCTGACGGAGCTTATTATATCGAAACACTTACCGAGCAATTAGCCGAAAAAGCATTGGAATTATTTAAGGATATTGAGGCAAACGGAGGTTTGATAACGCAACTTATCGAAGGAACCATCCAAAGAAAAATAGCAGAAAGTGCAGAGAAAGAGCAAAAACTGTTTGACGAGGGCAAAGAAATTTTGTTAGGAACAAACAAATACCCTAACAAACAAGACCAAATGAAACACGATTTGGAATTGTTTCCGTTTGTAAAGCAAAATCCAAGAAAGACACTGATTACTCCGATTATCGAAAAGCGTTTGGCTGAAAAATTGGAGCAGGATCGTTTGGCCAAGGAGTAAATAGTTGGATTGTACCCAAAAAAGAACTTCACGAAAGCAATTAGCCGGATTTTAAAAAGCAATAACTGTTTTAAAAAACGCTACCCAAACCACCTAAAAATTCCCTAAACAGTTTTGGACAAAATATCTGCTATGCAAATATTCATTTTTTAATTAAAGAGAAACCCTAATGGCATCGGCCATCTTACGTGCCCGCTCCACAACTTCAGCTTCAGTCCAGGACATTTTGATCAAACAAGAAATGTTCCTTCCTATATAGTGGTCCGACTTATCAAACGCTTTGGTTTTTAGCGATTCCAAACTTTTTTTGACAGTTTCAGAAAATGGATAAATAGACTTTGCTTCCATAAGATGTTGCCACCTTCTCACATAATGCCAATTGTTGTCAAAATAATGAAAACAGCCGTCAATCCCGGTTTCTTTAAGCATTTTTGAAGCCCTCCGCGCTGTTTCCAAATCCGGCAGGAAAAAGTTCAGGAAAGCATAACTCTCTTCACCACCTTCCGGAACCGCACGAAACTGAACTTGAGGTATTGCTGACAACGCCTCTCGCAATATATCGTAATGTTTTTTTTGGATGTTGATAAATTCGGGCAAACGTCTTGCTTGCGCCAATCCCACAGCGGCATTGAGTTCGGATATCCGAAAATTATAGCCCAAAAAAGGATGTGCTTCCGCTCCCCTGTCATTACCCAAATGGTCGTGTCCATGGTCAGAAAAATGGTCGGCCAGCTGGGCATAAGCAGCGTTATTGGTAAGCACCGCCCCGCCTTCACCACAGGTAATAGTTTTGACAAAGTCAAATGAAAGACAACCAATATCGCCATAAGTACCGAGGTGTTTGCCCTTATAGGTTGCGCCGATAGCTTGGCAAGCATCTTCTACAAGTAGCAGTGCATGCGATTTACAAAGCCCCTGGAGTGCGTCAAGATTAGCCATACTTCCGCACATGTGTACAGGCATAACCACCTTGGTTTTGGCCGTAATGGCCGCTTTTACCGCGTCGATATCCAAGGTCAAAGTATCATCTACATCAACCAATATGGGCGTTGCACCAAGCATCAGCACGGCTTCAAAACTTGCGACAAATGTAAAAGCAGGAAGTATGACCTCATCTCCTGCGCCAACACCAGCAATAGCCAGTGCTACCGTAACGGCCGAAGTGCCACTGTTGACCACCTGCACGTATTTTGCCCCCAACTGATTTTGCAATTCGGCTTCAAGTGCTTTTGCTTTCCAATGGCCTTGTCGCGCGCCATCAAACCCATAGCGCATCAAAACACCTGTTTCCAGGACATCATTGACCTCTTTACGCTCCAAATTGCCAAACAATTCAAATCCCGGCATCGTTTTATTCTTAAAAAATTGAAAAATTGAAAATTGTGTGTTGCCATACAAATATAACGCAATATTAAAGCCTCACAATGCTAACACCTGTTTTTACTGCCAATCGACAACGGTATCTTCAAGTTGTTTTCTCACTTTCTTGAAACCCGAGAACATATCGTCATGGCTTCGATAACCCACAGGAAGAAGCAATACAGGGGCAAGATTATCATCACAAAGTTTTAGAACTTCATCAAACCCCTGTACATCAAAACCTTCCATCGGGCAGGAATCGATTCTTGCCATAGCACAAACGGTCATCAAATTGCCAAGCGCTATGTAGGCCTGACGTATGGACCATTCCTCCTTTTGTTCTGGAGTCATATCTTCTATAACAGATTTCAGGCTGGCTCTGTAAGGCGCCAAAATGGTTTCGGGAACGCTTCGTGTGGCACTTACATTGTCAAAATGTGCATCTACATCCGCAGACCCAATAACTTTTTGTACACACAATACCAAAAGGTGTGACGAATCGAGCACCTGACGTTGGCCATAGGCGTGTTCCAAAAGCTTATTCCTGACATCTTTATCCTTGATTACCAACATTTTTAAAGTCTGTAAACCATATGATGTAGCCGTAAGGTTAAAGGCTTCTTTGAGTAAATTAACTTGTTCTGGCTCAAGTGTTTTGGTTTGATCAAACTTTTTGGTAGCATAGCGCCATTTCAGCCGTTCGATGATATCCGTTATCATAGTGGAAAATTTTGTGCAAAGGTATCGAAAAGCATTAATAATTAATATTCGGCACATCGTTTTGAAAAAAACAAAATAGTTGACAACTAATACCGATTTAAAACCAATCACGTGCTCAAAAACCATAAATTTGCCAGACAATCAATTTTCATTACGCAATTATGGAATACAGAATAGAAAAAGACACCATGGGCGAGGTAAAAGTGCCGGCAGACAAGCTTTGGGGTGCACAGACCGAACGCTCAAGAAACAATTTTAAGATTGGCCCATCGGCCTCAATGCCCCTCGAAATCATTTATGGCTTTGCATACCTCAAAAAAGCCGCTGCCTATACAAACAATGAACTCGGCGTGCTTTCGACAGAAAAACGCGACCTGATAGCTGCCGTTTGCGACGAAATCCTGGAAGGCAAGCACGATGACCAATTTCCATTGGTCATCTGGCAAACGGGCTCCGGTACACAAAGCAACATGAACGTCAACGAGGTCATCGCCAACCGTGCCCAGCAACTCACAGGAAAAGCTATAGGTGAAGGCGAAGCAGCCATTAAAGCCAACGACGATGTCAACAAATCGCAGTCTTCAAACGACACATTTCCTACAGGAATGCATATAGCCGTTTACAAAAAAGTGGTCGAAAACACCATGCATGGGGTCATCCAATTGAGGAATACACTCCATAAAAAATCCATTGAGTTCAAAGACGTTGTAAAAATAGGCCGTACCCACCTGATGGACGCTACGCCTTTGACCCTTGGACAGGAACTATCGGGCTACGTAGCACAGTTGGACCATGGCATCAAGGCACTTCAAAACACCTTGCCACATTTGGCCGAATTGGCACTTGGCGGCACAGCAGTCGGTACGGGACTCAACACCCCCAAAGGTTACAGCAAACGTGTGGCGGAGTACATTGCCAAGTTTACCGAATTGCCATTTGTGACTGCTCCCAACAAGTTTGAGGCACTTGCCGCACATGACGCGTTGGTAGAAACGCACGGTGCTTTGAAACAACTGGCAGTGAGCCTCAACAAAATAGCCAACGACATCCGAATGATGGCATCCGGACCGAGAAGTGGTATTGGCGAAATCATTATTCCGGCCAATGAACCCGGCAGTTCCATCATGCCCGGCAAGGTCAACCCCACGCAATGTGAAGCCCTGACCATGGTTTGCGCTCAAGTAATGGGCAATGATGTGGCTGTAACGATAGGAGGCACTCAAGGGCATTATGAACTAAATGTCTTTAAACCGCTAATGGCCGCCAATGTGCTCCAATCTGCACAATTATTGGGCGATGCCTGCGTGAGCTTTGACGAACACTGTGCACAAGGCATCGAACCCAACCATAAGGTCATCAAACAGCTTTTAAACAACTCCCTAATGCTCGTGACGGCCCTGAATACCAAAATAGGCTATTACAAAGCTGCTGAAATCGCCAATACCGCACACAAAAACGGAACGACCTTAAAAGAAGAAGCCATCAATTTAGGCTATGTTACCGCTGAAGAATATGATGATTGGGTAAAACCCGAAGATATGATAAGCGGATTAAAATAATGTTGCCAACTAAAAATAAATCAGTATATTAGCAAAACAAAATTCTCTTTTCAATGAAAAAAAATATACTTTTTGCGTTTTTTTTAGGTGTTATTGCAAATTTTGCCAATGCACAACCTTTTACCTCTGTACACACAATTGACCCAAACGCAGGGATTGACCCCTTGGAAATAGCCTCTGGCGATCTTGATGGAGATGGTGACATCGATATCGTAATGGCCACCTATAATTATAATGGCGGCACTCCTGCTGTAGATTATATTAAATGGTACAAAAATGACGGGCATGGAAATTTCAGCATCGAACTCGTATCTTCAGACGTTCTTTGGATAGATGGCCTCACAGTCGCAGATATTGATGGACAATATGGACTGGATATAGTTGCCACTTCCGCATACCAGAACAAATTGGTCTATTTTTTAAGTGACGGTGTCGGGTTTGGTCCCGAAGTCGTTGTTGACGGCGCCCTTGGCGGTCCCGGAGAAGTCGTAGCAGGCGACATCAATAACGATGGCACCATAGATCTGGCCGTGGTATCTTATGACGAAAACAAAACCACATGGTATTCCAATGACGGTTCGGGCAATTTCACTATGGAAGCCGATATAGAAAACGGCTCTACCAATGGACCATATTATTTGGATTTAGGTGACTTTGATGGAGATGGCGACTTGGACGTAGTTGTAGGTTTTTACAATACACAAACTATCGAAATCTACTATAACCAATACGTTGAGAGCGGTACCAACACCGTGTCGTGGATAAAAGACACCACTCCCGTTAGCACGGGCAATTCGGCAATTTTGGCCGTACGCTTTGCCGATGTGAACAATGACGGTATTATGGATGTGATAAAAGCAGACAATATAACAGGCGACGTTGCATGGTACGAAAAAACTGTAAACGGACCATCTGTGGAACATATCGTATCAGATGAATCCATTATTGACAGACCCGGCATGGTCTATGTGGTGGACTTGGATGGCGACACCTACAACGATGTTATCGTCGTTGACGGCGGTGCTGCAGATGATGCCATCATCTATTTTAAGGGAGAAGCTAACGCAGCCCCAAGTGCCACACCTACTTTGGTAACAAACAACAACCATCAATATTGGGACATTACCGTCGGGGATTTCGATGGCGACAGCGATATGGACATTGCAGTTCCGGGCAGGTTTAACGACGCCATAGAATGGTCTGAAAACCTTCAGGTTGTACTTGGGATTTCCGATACCAATCTACCCGAATTGAGCATTTACCCTAACCCTACGAGCGGCATACTGCATTTCAAAGGCATTACTGACGGTACTTTGATTTCAATTTATGATACCATAGGAAAAAACATTCTTAATACGACCCTGGCCATTGACACACCTCTGGATGTCTCGGCACTTGAAAACGGCGTTTATCTTATCAAATTTGACGGAAAGGATAAAACGTTCAAATTCATCAAACGCTAAATAGCCGGTTCTCTTTAAAAACAAAATAGTCATAGTGCCGATAGTATCATTGCATCGGCACTTTTTTTTTAAAAAAACTGTTTCATTTTCAATTTAAAACATGTCCATACTCATCACCAACATCAAGGAACTGCTCCAGGTACGGGATACCAACGTAACGATCGTCAAGGGCAAAGACATGAAACTTCTGCCAACCCTAAAGAACGCTTACCTGCTGATTGAGCATGACACAATCGTGGAATATGGGATCATGGACGATTTTCCGGGCCACGAAGCAGACGATATCATCGATGCAACAGGAAAAACCGTACTTCCGGCGTGGTGCGATTCGCATACACACATTGTCTATGCAGGCGATCGATCGCAGGAATTTGTGGACAGGATAAACGGGTTGAGCTATGAAGCGATTGCAAAAAGAGGCGGCGGCATTTTAAATTCGGCAGAAACGTTACAGAATACCAGCGAAGACGAACTTTTCCAACAATCGCTACAAAGGCTGAACAATGTCATAAAAATGGGCACAGGAGCTATCGAAATCAAATCGGGCTATGGGCTAACGGTTGAAGCAGAACTGAAAATGCTTCGCGTCATCAAACGTCTTGAAAGGACATCCAAAGCCAAAATAAAGGCGACGCTCTTGGCCGCTCACGCTATTCCGAAAGAATACAAAGAAAATCCAAATGGATTTGTAGATTTGATAGTCAACGAAATGATACCCGAAGTCAGCAAGCACCAGTTGGCAAAATATATTGATGTATTTTGTGAAAAGGGCTATTTTTCACTTGAAGATACCGAAAAAATCTTAAAAGCAGGTACAGAACATGGCTTGGTGCCAAAAATACACGTGAACCAATTCAACGCTTTTGGAGGAGTTGGTCTGGGCGTGAAGTACGATGCCCTATCGGTAGATCATCTCGAATTGATGACTAATGACGATATCCATGTTCTCCAAAAATCAAAAACCATGCCCGTGGCACTGCCCTCTTGTTCGTACTTTTTGGGAATCCCCTACACGCCGGCAAGAGCTATTATCGATGCCGGCCTACCCCTGGCTTTGGCCTCGGATTATAATCCAGGCTCTACACCAAGCGGCAACATGAATTTTGTGGTCAGCACGGCCTGCATCAAAATGAAGATGACCCCTGAAGAGGCAATCAATGCCGCTACCATCAACGGTGCTTATGCTATGGGTGTTTCCAATGAATATGGAAGTATATGCCGAGGCAAAAAAGCGAACCTCATCATCACGAAACCCATCAACAGTTACTACAATCTCCCTTATGCTTTTGGCGACAACCTGATAGACAAAGTCATCATCAACGGCCAAATGGTTTCATGAAAAAAGCGTTAGAAACATATTATCTTCCCTGATAGTCTTCCTTGTATATTGTCCATTTATGGAGCAAAAGGAGCAGTGGTAATTTTTTTACAATCGCCTTTTTGGGGATCCTGATGTATTCCGTCATCATACCAACACTTCGTACAAGAAGTTCCATTAGGATTAGGGACACAACCTTCATTATCTGCACAAGCTTCTGTTACACATGTGATTCCCCCTGGTTTTAGAAACCCGTTGTCATCTGCTACAAGGAGAGTGGTCGCTGTTAAGCCTTCTTCATTTTTCATCCTTATATAATAAACCCCATCCAACTCTAATCCTTTCGCAGAGGTAAACTGAACAGCTTCAGCCGTAAAAAATTCCTCAGTTAAAACTGAAATAATGTTCTGCTCATCATTAGCTAACGAAATTTTCCCGTCTTTTAAAACCGCTAATACTCCTGAAGGAATATTTTTTGTGGACTTCTTATACTCATCACTACAGGAAACAAGCGAAAAAACAAGAATTATCGAAAAAATTCTGATTAAATTTTTCATATTGTCAAATATTAAAGTGTTAACTATCAACAAATATAATTTATTAATGATGAAAAAAAAAAAAAAAAAAATGGGATTATTTGTATAGTACCACAAAAAAAGCCCGGAGATTCCGGGCTTTTTTATAACTATCAAAACGGTTTCTTATTTCAATGTAAAATCGGATGTTGATACCAATTCTCTTGAATTATATACATTTACATTGTATTTCCCTTTTGGAAATGAACCGTTGGGCGCTACAAATTCGCAGATGTTCAAGCTTCTGTTCTCGTAGTTGAACTTGCTTACCAAACTGTAACTCACTATATCATCGCCCACATAGGTCTGTTCGTTGGCGCCAAGAACGTTACCGCTTGGGTCAGTAACCTGAACGTAAAGTTCTTTGTCGCCAGCGCCAACCAAACTGTTTTTGGCCACGGTATAGCACACTCTAATCTTGTCTGTCCTACCGGCTCTTTCGGTAGGGATAAGCTTTCCGGAACTTCTCTCTATGACGCCAAAACCTTTTAATCCGACGGTTTGAAGTACCGCAGCACTTTCAAGTACATTGGAAATCTCTGTGTTTTGGATTAACAACGAATCGGTAAATTTGGTACGCTCGGCCAACATGACGTTGGTGCTGTCCAAAGAAGTTGCCAAAAGCGAATTTTCGATTTTCAGCCTGTCGTTTTCGGTCAATAGTACGTTCATTTCCTCTTGTAGCGAAAGGAATTTCTTTTTGTACTGCCAAAGGCTTGCCACGCTGTTCTGTGACACTTTTAGCGAATCCATCAACCCTTGGATACGGTTTCGGGCTTCGACTAAATCTTTATTCATTGTTTCATTTTCACCGATGACAATATCATACTGTTTTGCCATATTGCTCAAATCGGCCATCACTTGTTGCTTTTCCTTAACCAAGGTCGCCTCGTTTTCTTTTTTCTCTTTGTAGAGTTTAGAAGTGTAAAAACCCGTGCCCAAAAACAAGGCCAATACAATTCCTAAAACTATTTTTAGGCCGACACCTTTACTGTTATTTGAATTTTCCATAAAATAATTCTTTTTAGTTTAAATTTGGTTAATTGTTTATTTTTGATTTTTGGCAGCTAATTTACAATCAAATTCCCAAAATGGACAAACTCATCCGCTTCAATAATGACGATTTAGCATCGCTCTTGAAAATCCGAACTAACGAATCCAAATTTGGGGAACAGGTAAAGTTACTTCCAAGTTCTGCCAATATATACGATTCCTTGTCAACTTTGGACGTCAAATATGTCATCTTTGGCATAAAGGAAGATGTCGGAGTGTTTGCAAATTACGGAAAACCAGGTACTTCCATGGCCTGGGAAGCTACTATCAAAGTTTTGTTAAATGTGCAAAACAATGCCCATACGCATCCTTCCAAAGTATTGCTCCTAGGTTATTTGGATTTTTCAAAAGTGATGGAAAAACTGGCGTCTTATGACCAAACACTCAAAAAAGACATCAACAAAGCCAGAAAAGATGTTGCCAAAATAGACAAGCACGTGGCATTTTTGGTGCACGAGGTTGTCAGGGCGGGCAAAATCCCGATTATCATCGGCGGTGGCCATAACAACGCTTACGGCAATATCAAAGGCACTTCTCTTGCGCTTAAAAAAATGGTAAACGCCATCAATTTTGATGCACATACCGACTTTAGGACAGAAGAAGGCCGGCACAGCGGCAATGGTTTTAGCTATGCCTATGCCGAAGGTTTTTTAAAGAACTATTTTATCTTCGGACTTCATGAAAACTATACTTCCGATTCCATTTTCAAACAGCTTTCAAGACTAAAAAACATTCGTTTCAACACTTACGAATCGCTCTGTGTTCGGCATGAAACAAATTTTGAAAATGCAATGAAAAAAGCTTCAGAATTTATTTCCGACAGACCTTTTGGGCTGGAAATTGATTGCGACGCCATCGAAAACATTCCCAGCAGCGCCATGACACCGAGTGGTTTTAGCGTGCAAAGAGCCAGAGAGTTTGTCCATCACTTTGGAAAACTCGAAAACGTCAAGTACCTGCACATTTGCGAAGCTGCCCCAACCCCAGAGACCGAAACAAAAGTTGGCAAGCTCATTACCTATCTAATCACAGACTTTATCAGGGCAAACCAATCTAAAATCTCGGATTGACGGAACATTCACTTGACATGAAAATTTTTTATGTCAAGAACCTGTAATATCTAATCTAAAAAACTGTATTTCAGACATTTTTTGTATTTTTGGTTGTATCCATACAACCGTCATAATTATTAACCAGCAACTTTGACCATATGAAACATCTATGCATCATTTTTCTGTGCATCCTTCTCTCTGGATGCAAGGAAAAAAGCCATCAATCCGATGGTTCGGCAGGAAACAACGAATCTGCCCCTAAATTCCAAGTCCCTGTAGAGTATTACAAACTGGATAACGGCCTAAAGGTCATTCTTTCTCCCGATGATACTTCGCCAACAGTCATCGTTGCGGTTTACTACAATATCGGTTTCAGGATTGAACCAAAAAACAGGACCGGTTTTGCCCATCTGTTTGAGCACATGATGTTCCAGGGTTCAAAAAACCTGGGCAAAATGGAATTCATCAACCTGGTGCAAAAAAATGGCGGTGTCCTCAACGGTTCTACCCGGTTTGATTTTACCAATTACTTTGAAATTGTGCCAGCGCACAAGTTAGAAACCATGCTTTGGGCAGAAGCCGACAGGATGAAGGGGCTTTCCATCACGCAAGAAAATTTGACCAATCAGCAAGAGGTTGTAAAAAATGAGGTAAAAGTCAATGTACTGAACCAACCATACGGTGGTTTTCCTTGGTTGGACATGCCGCAATATGCCAATACCAACTGGTTTAATGCCCACAATTTTTATGGCGATTTAGATGATTTGGACGCAGCCAATTTAGAAGATGTTGCAAGTTTTTTCAAAACATATTACGCACCCAATAACGCCGCCATTTCGGTGGTAGGAGATTTTGATACAAAAGAAACAAAACAGTGGATTGAAAAATATTTTGGTGGCATTCCATCTTCAGAACTGCCTGCCAAACCTGACATTTCCGAGCCCAAGCAAACAGACGAAAAACGTTTTGTAAAAGACGACAAATTAGCGAACAATCCCGCAATGGCCTTTGCCTACCACATGCCGGAGCGAAATACACCGGAATATTATGCCATGGGACTATTGGATCAAATATTGATTCAAGGCGATAATGGATTGTTGCGGCAGAAACTGGTTACTGAAAAAGGCATCACATCAAATATCAATGGCGGCATCAACTATCTTGGCAATATGTTCAATTATAATGGACCAATGCAATTGATGTTTGATTTTACATACGACAATGACAAATCTACCGAAGAAGTCATTTCAACGGTCGATGAGGTTATGGACAGTTTAAAGGACAACCTCACGCAAGAGATTATTGATAATGCCTTAATTAAAGTAAAATCGCAACTTTATGACAATTTCGGCGGCACCTTTAGTCTTGGGCGTGCCGACCTACTCTGCAGTTTTGCCCTGTTTGACGACAACCCCAACCGTATTAACGACATTGAATCCCAATTTGAGAGCATCACGCCAGACATCATAAAAAAAACGATTGATGAATTCTTGAGAAAAACCAACAGGACCATATTGACTGTCAATCCATTATTAGCTAACACTCAAAATACATTATAATGAAAAAACTAATCATACTCCTTGTTGCGTTAGCTTTTACACATAGCTTAATCGCACAAGAAAAAGAACTGCCACCAAAAGGCGGGACTCCCAAAGGTTTTACCTTACCCAAAAAAGAGGTCATCAAATTGGACAATGGCCTCAAATTGGTGCTCATCCCTTATGGGGCAATCCCAAAAGCCACCATCAATATCAGCATAAAAACGGGAAACATCCATGAAAAAGAAAATGAAATCTGGCTATCCGATTTGACGATCGATTTGATGAAAGAAGGCAGCCAGACAATGACATCCAAGGAAATTTCCAATAAAATGGCCGGAATGGGGGGCAACCTGGATATGACCGTTTTATCCCACACCACTACCTTGAGCACTTCGGTTTTATCAGATTTCTCGGACGACGCCATTGCCCTGATGGCCGATGTGTTGCTACGCCCCAAATGGCCGTCAAATGAACTACCACGACTCAAAAATGACAGAAAACGGTATTTGGAAATTTCTCTGTCACAACCACAATCTCAAGCTTCCAAAGATTTTTACGCTACCATTTACCCCGATCATCCGTATGGAAGAATTTATCCCAATGCGGAACAAATTGACAGGTATTCGATCGAAAACATCAAAAATTTCTACGATACAAATTTTGGTGCACAGCGCACTACTATTTATGTCGTTGGGAAGTTCAATAAAGATAAGGTAATAAAAGCGGTCCGGGCTGGCTTTAACGATTGGATAAAAGGCCCCGAAGTATCCTATCCAATAGCAACTGCAGTGACCGAGGGGAAAGTAAAGATTATTGACAGGCCCGGGGCTCCACAATCCACCATTATGTATGGATTGCCTGTTATTGACCCTTCAAACCCCGATTATACCGCTCTGGAGGTTATGAACTCAATATTGGGCGGCTCATTTGGGTCCAGAATTACCAGTAATATCCGAGAGGACAAAGGTTATACATATTCCCCATACAGTAACATAGACACCAATTACAAGTCGGGGGTTTGGTACGAATCAGCCGATGTGACCACAGAATTTACCGGCGCATCGTTGAATGAAATAAACAAGGAAATCTATCGATTGCAAAATGAACCTCCGACCATAGAAGAGCTGGACGGTATAAAAAACTATGAATCGGGTATTTTTGTATTGCAAAACTCAACACCCAATGGCATTATAGGCCAACTTAACTTTTTGGATGTACACAATTTGGACGACGATTATCTAAAAAACCGTGTGATGAATATATTGGCCGTCACGCCAGAGCAAGTCCAAGAAATGGCCAAGAAATATATAATACCCAAAAACATGACCCTTATTGTGGTTGGAGATAAAGAAAAAATCGAAAAACAGATGAATGAAACAATTAACCAAAAAGACAAATTAAAACAGTAATTTTCTATTTCACTTTATGAAAAAGCACTTCTTTTTGGAGTGCTTTTCTTTTTAATTCAAAATTTACATTTAATTGCCAGAAGATTTCAGAGAATCCAGGCGTCGCTGGAGTCGCTCAATTTCATCTGCATTTGTATTGACTTTAGAAAGGTCGATAGTATCAATTGCCCTTGGATTGATGTCCAAATCGGTTTTATCTTCTTCAAAATAATAGCCGATGCCCTCACTGGCGCGCCAAGTCTCATTGAGTTGGTCGTAAACAGTTTTGTCCCATTGGCTCGGATGTTTCACATCAACCCAAATGACATCGCGGTATTCACTATCTATCAAGGCAAGATCGGGGGTTGATGAACCATCAAATTTGGACGTTCCATCCTTAATGGCAGATACAGTGCCCAAGAAAAACATGCGTTGTCTTCCGGCAATGTTCTTGATGTATGGCCTAAATTCCACAGGTTTGTTCACGGACCAGTCAACTTCTTTCCTCGACTCTATCATTTTGAGCGGCATGGCAGAAACCCCAGCATAGCCTTGTTTTTTTGAAGCATGGTCGTAATAGTAAAATTTGTCAGTACCATCTGCCGGAACAAAAACACTATAGGACAGACTGGTTCGCTCGTCGCCAATTGGCTCCAAACCAAACCAATGGTAAAGCCCGTTGTAAGCATTCGTATCAACTTCACTGAAATCAAAATCGGTAACAAAAGGCTGCTGGTTCTGGTCGTCTGGAAGTAGCGGAATTTTTACGGCCGTTTCCATTTTCCATGGCAATGGATCGGTAAACCCTCCGAGGAACTTCAAGGATTCTGCCTGCAGTTGCGATACTTTTTCTGACATTATGTTCTGCTTGGACAAAAACGGATGAGATTTAATCTTGTCTGCACTTATATATCGTCCTTTTCCAATCAATACACGTTCAACGTAATCGTTAAAATCGTGCTCACCATTATCGATGACCATCACGCCACCAAATGATGGGTATGGAAAAAAGAATCCTTTCCATTTGATAAGGCTTACCACCTCTACCCATTGTCCGGAATCGTTTTTCATATAAAACGTGTCACCGGGTTCTGTGTTGAACAATTGAAAGATATTGAACCTTTGTACCACCGCATTGTATGTGTTCCGACTGAATTTCAGGGTTTCGCCAATGGAAAAGACCACGGAAATCCTGTTTTCGTTGGAAAATCTGGGAAACGGAGAGGTACTCGACACCGAAAAGACCTCTTCGATATTATCACTGATACGCTGCAATGTGTATTTTTCTGACGGCTGTACGGCCATGGTCCATCTGTTTTCGCCATCAATCCTTACCAAATGCGGCAAAGACACGTCTTTGGTCTCTCCGACAGATTCGTTGGCCATAGAAAAAATGTTTCTTAAAGGTTGGATGCGTTCGTTTCTTGTCAAGGGCAATTGGTGGATTTCAATACGGTTCAAATCCCTAAAAACGTTGTATGTTTTCATATAATCATACATTTTAAAGTGCCAACCAACAAGGTAAAGTACTCCAAAAAAAAGGGCTATCGAGCACAAAATTACCAATCGGAAGCCGGCACTTGCTGAATTTCTGAATTTACGCAGACCAAAATACAGCACCAAGGCACTCAACAAGATGATAAAAATAAATTTCCTTAAAAACAGCAGTGCCGGTTGGTAGTATTCGCGAAAAATAAAGAGCAGCAATACCAAGACCAAAAACACTATGATGGTGATGGTTTTTTGTTTTCTTCCCTTGTTCCAATAATTTTTAAGCATGATCTTGGTTTGGTTATATGGCGGGTTACTTTAAAAATCCTTTGTCCTTAAGCCTTTGTCGGGCACTTTTTTCTTGGGGTTCGGTATTGGTTGTGGTTTTGAGATCTATTGGTTCGGTATTTTCAGGTTGCACGTCCTTTAGGTCATGTACAAGCTTCTTGCCCTGCCCGATGGCCTTGTCCAATTTTTCTTCCATCAAATCCGCTTGGGCATCAATAACTTTTTCCGATTTAATGATAAAACCGCCTATGTAAGAACCCAAAAGGGTTCCAAAAATACAAGACAAAAACAATGAAATGGTAGCGAGGTCAATGGGTATCAAAAGCCGGACAATCGCTATACCAAACAGAAACAGCATGGATATGAACACCAAACGAAGAATAAATTTTTGTTGGTACAAAAATCCTGTTGGGTCATCTTTGGACATTTGCAAGCGCTTAGAATACATTAATTTATTGAAAAAACGGTACAAGCCGTTACCTGTAGACTCCCTCCAATAAAGAAGCATCCCAAACAAAATCGAAGCGATGAAAACGGTTATTTCAAGTGTCATGTCCTGTAACTTTTAAAATCGGTTGTATAAAAATAGTCTAAAATTGTCCAAAATTGTTACGGATGGTCTCAATGACCCAATCTTGCAAAGAATCGTCCCAAGAGTTGTAAGCTTTAAAAAAGTCCTCTTTGTCGTACCAGAAAAAAAACAGAACATCAAGAGGCGAAACATTGACCAACAGTTTCCACACAAGTTCTTGATGTTCAGTAGATAATGATGAATGTGGTTGGTGCAATGCCTGAAAAATCTTCAAATCGACCATATCTACCAACTTGTATTGGTTGCTTCTTTCAAGTTTTTCAAGATATAGCTCTACACCCATGATTTTTTTTCGTATGTCCAGATCGAACTTGTTCAGATAGCTTTTGAACAGTACGGCATCATTGAGAATATCAGACAACGGATGATCGGCAACCTTCAAATATTGTGCAAACACGAACTTTTTGACCCGATCGTACCTATCGGTTTTAACTACATTTTCCAGATTGTATTCAATGATGAGATGATCGCGCATTTTCTGGATCAGTTCGGGCTGCAATATATGAAAGATCAATACGTCGTGCACCGTATCCTTTATGGCGTTTCTGTACCAATCGATATCTTCAAAGACCACAATGGGCATAATAAAGTCCCGAAGCACATAAACACCATTGAAAGCCTTGGTATAGAACGAACTGACGCTATAATCCAAGCTATAAAGATCCAAATCCCTATTGCGAAGATCGCCATACATTTTGGCAGATTGCAACAGCTTGGCATGAATGTTTTCATCAATAAAATTGTTTCTTTTCTTGAAAGTTTCCACGAGCTGCAATTGTTCTTTCTGGGCATGGTTCAAGCGGTTGAGGAGCCTAAAGTTGATTTTGATATGACCGTATTTTAGAACATCGAGCGGTTCGTAAAAGGTATCTATCTGTTGGTCAAAATCGATACAAATGGCACAATCCCTTGTAATGTCGTTGATCTTTGTGCCATGTACCTCAAAAACCAAATTCATCATGTCTCTGTCAAAGGTGTGGAACGGATTATAAACCGGCTTGCGATGTTGCTGCGGTGTTATGATGATGCCCGATGGATTGGCGCCACCGATATTCAAATAATCTGCTTCATTTTTCTCATCGGCAACCTCTGGGCTCCAACCAATTCCGTCTATGGAAAACGTGGTCAGTCCGGTTGGACCGATACCCAACATTTTGAGGCACTGATTGTAACGGTCCACAAGTTTTCCGCTGATGGTCACCAGTTCTGTACGGTATAGTTTGGCATCTTCTAGTTTGTACATTTGTCGGAATGGTATTATTTTAAACCAATTGGTTCAACTTGGCATATTGCAGCAGCATTATGGTTTTAAAATCCTGTATCTCTCCAGAATCCATCATCTGCATTGCCTTTTCAAACGGCAGTTCAAGGACTTCTATTTCTTCGTTTTCGGCTGCCACACCTCCACCATCATTTACTTTCATCCCATCTGCATATTCGGCCACAAAAAGGTACATTTTTTCGGAAAGCGCGCCTGGTGATGAGTATGCGGAAAATACCTGTTCGGCTTTTTTAATTCTATACCCTACTTCTTCTTCTACCTCACGGATAACCGTGGCCAAAGCCGATTCTTTTTTATCAATGGCTCCGGCACAGACCTCAATGGACATGCCATCGGTTTCATCATTGTGATAGGCGGGCATTCGAAATTGCTTGGTCAGAATGACAGTCTTCTTTTCTCGATTGTACAACAAGATGCCTGTACCGTTGCCGCGGTCGTAGGTTTCTCTCGAAAGTTGTTTCCAGCTTCCGTTTTCAAAAAGATAGTCATAATCTATCCGATACAGGGTTGCCCAAGCTTTTGAAAGGATGTAATGTTTGATATTTTTGAGGTTTTTAATGTCCATTGTCAAACTTTTTTCTGGCTTCCATTTCAACGTTCAATTGACCGATACGTTCGTCAACCTTACGTTTAAAATCGGTATCGGCGATGGTTGCCACATTATCGAGGTATCGTATCACTTCCTGACGGCGGATGTCAGAAAAATTGAGCCCTTTCATATTGGCTTGCATCAGTTCTTTGAGCATGCTTAACTTGGTCGCATAATTTTGTTTAAAGTACGTTTCCGGATTGTGGAACCAGCTTTGGTCCAAATCGAAATCTGTGAGCCGCAGCGATATAGCCGATTGGATATTGCGTACATCCCTGGATGAAAAAAACGGGAATATCACCTGTATTTCTTTGTAAAGATTTGCATAAAATTTATGGTCATCGTAGCCAAAACGGCTTTCGGCTTTCTCAAAAACATCCAAAACCCGTGCTTCGGATGGTTTCTCCACAATTTTCAAAATTTCGCCCATGTCCTTTGCAAGTTTTTGGTCGCTCAAATAGGTATAATCTTTTGGGTCATCCATGTTTACAAATCCGGGTAAGGTTTTTTCGAACTTATGCCACCACAGGTAATCCTGGTCCAGAAAATCGTGTACGGTTCTGGCGCCGTCTATCTTGAAACGTCCCTGCACACGTGATATGACAGCTTTGTCCAGCATTTCCGGAAGATTTGTAAACAGTCCAATCGAGCTATTTCCGTAATTGACGGCATAGGCGCCTTCGGTATAGCGCAAAAACACGCCAATCACTTCCTTAACACCTGCTGAAACACCTTGAGCGGTTCGTTCTTGAAGATTATTTTCTGCATCATCAATGGGTGCAAAAATCAATTTTGATGGATCTTGCAAAGGTTTCATCCACTCCACCATTTTCTCGGCAGAACCACCTTGAAATGTCGAAATCAAGGTATCGGGCATCGGATGGAACAAAAACGGAAGCTCAAGATGGTCACAATGCTCCTTCAAACGAGTTGCAATGGCAGCAATGAGCATGCTTTTTCCGGTTCCCGGAATGCCATAACCCATAAAAACCGGCATAAAACCGCCCAATTCCTGAAAAGGGTTCTTTTTTTCCGTGAAGTCATAGCTCAACATACGCTCCGTCAAGCGGCGGGCAAAATGCTTCGCATCGCGGTTGCCCACAATCTGCTCAAATTGCACTTTATTAAATTCGACGCTTATGGCAGAGCCGGAAAATGCGTTGCTCCACCCGGAAATGGAAAAATCGGAATTTTCGAGTTTATATGTCCTGTCGACAATGGTTTCTTGATATTCCAACGTGCTTTTTCGCATCTGGATTTCATCAATAAGCGCATCAAAATAAACTACCGTAAAATCGGCAACATCTTTATCGGATTTGATGATTTCGGGATGTGAAAGGTATTTGTCATAATAATAAAGCGCACACGAAATGCCCTTTGAGGGCGACAAGAGAGAAACTTCGGGTATGCCGGCAAACTTTTGTTTCATTACCGATAGGTCTTCCGAAGCCACCGAACGGAGGTTGTGCAGGATGTTATATGCCGTTGCAAAAAGCATGAAAGCAGTAGCCGTGTGCATCTTGCTTTCATATTCGCGCTTTCCGCTACCGTCGAGGGTTGCCTTGCGCTCGCTCAACGACGAAAGTCCCGATGCATCGTAATAACTGTCCTTTGCCCAAATGCCCAAAGCAATGGCTTCTTGAATGACATAAAGGGTCTGGTTGAGATACAAAGGAATGGCCACGGAGTCGGGAAGCAAGCGTTTTTTTAGTTCCAAAACGGTCTTGGATACCGAAACGGTAACAGCAGGACCGCCTCCGTTATTGGCTCTTGACAAATACAGCAGTATTGAATCGTCCCTCGAGTCCTTTTCCTTGTTTTTTGCCCTTTGACCCTGCTCCCATTGTACACTTTTTAGGTATGAGGTAGCTTCGTCCCTCAACATGGTGAGTTCGGACTGTTTTATCGGAAAGGTGGAATTTTGCTGCATTGGTCTATTTTTTTAAAATCATTCGGGGATATCACTGACCTCTATGGGTGGTTTGTTAAGCTCATCCATTACCTGCGGTGCTTTGTTGTACAACAACTGTATAATCCTGTGCGGGGCAAACACATACTTTTGCTTAAGGGGTGGGCTCCATCTCTGGAGGGTCTGTTTTGAAAAATAGCCTCCTTCGGTAAACTCGCTGCCGGAAAAAACCTCGTCCACCTGCAAGGATATGGCAAAAGAAACCAAAGGAATATTTTTAAGCCCTATGCCTTGTAGAAGCGCGTGGGTAATCGCGTTTTCATCTTTGGCGAAAATATTGTGAAAAGGGCCCAAATCTATACGCTTGAGGTGTTTTGGTCGCATATCGGGCAACTTACGGTCGATGGCGTAGGCCATGGTATCGAGCGGCATTTCCCTATCGGCCACCACCTTTAACACCTCATATATTTTTTCCTTATCTTTTTGCAAATCACGATCTTTGTAATCGAAATAGAGAAAACAGATAAATGGCCTATTGCGTAACACATCGTAAAAACTCCAACTGGTCATAAAAGCGGTATTTGCATCAGGGGTCTCGATAATTTTGCCCTGAACAAATCGGTTGTATATGTACCGTTGCTCCACGGTGGTATAGTAAACAATGGATGATGCCTGAAACAATTTTTCCCTGTTTATGGGTTCTTTCTTTCGAAGCAATTGATCCAGGAATTCGTCTTGGAGCGTCCCGATGTCCTTTAACTTGCCAACATAGCTTTCCCGAAGCGACAAATCGTTGAACAAATACCTGAATTCCAGATAATTTGGAAATCCCGAATCTGTAAGATCCACTTTCATATTGTCTTCATCATCGTACATATACTTGATGCGCATGGCCTCGATGGAATAAAGCAACAAATCGCAATATTGCTTGAAAAACACCAATTCGCGCGATGTACAAAGGGCATTATTCTGAATTTTAACTATCAGCTCCTTAAGCACAAAATCGACCATTCTGTGATAGAACACATACTGTTCCTTTGAGTCGAGCTGTGCTGCATCTAATGGGGTTGCGATTTCGTTGATGGCCACTGGTTGCAAATGGTTTTCAGGTTCAAAAAAAATACGATGGCATTAAGACAACAGGTCTTCGTTCTGGTTTGTTGGGCGTTCCTGTTTTGGTGATGGTTCAGCACCCTGGCTTACATTTTTTTCTTTGTAATACTCCTCAAAAATTTCTTTCATGTCAATGCCGTATCGTTCGGCAAAATTCTTTTGGATATCGGCATCCTTAACCCTGATTTCCTGCAATGCCTCTGCGTAACTTCGATAAACACCCTGCATGACTTTTTCGTGCACGGGTATATTGTCCATCATTTCTTGACGGGCTTTGGCACTTGCCGTATGCATTGCAGCGAGGGTTTGGCCTATATGTTCATCGGTCTTGACGCCCAGGTGTTCAAGTATGGCTGCAAACTCCTGATCGGTTCTGGCTTTGAGGGCTACCACGTAACCGTCGTAATACTTTAAACGCTCTTCGGTATCCGATTTAAGTTTAGCACGATGTGTTTGCAGGTTGCTTCTTAAAGAAGTCAATACCTTGATGGTAAGGTTATGCTTATGTACGAAACTGTCTTTTGAAGCTGCCAAAGTAGTATATGCGTTTTTAAGTCCTTCCAGTTCTTCCACTTTTTGCTCAAGTGTCGTGACTTTGCCCACAGCTTGAGCATATTCTGCAGACTGTCTATCTACGATTTCTTCAAGTTCTTGCCTTGCTTGTTTGAGCAGGGCATAATGATCTTCAAGTTTTGTTTCCACCTCTTTCTTTTTTTCGAGTGCTTTGGTGTGGTTTTTTGTGGCCTCTACAATAGCGTCCTGCAATTTGTCTTCAACTTCTTTGATTTCGGTTTCTCTGTTTTTCAGTCTGGTAACGGCTGCCTGGCTCTTGAATGACAATTCGCTCAATAATGTCTGGACATCAGCATTTTCAATACGCTGTTGGAACATTGCCTTGGCCTTATTATCTGCAGCATTACGTGTCTTTTGTGCCTCTACTAATTCCTGTTCTGCCTTTTTGATCTTGCTCTTGCGTCCCCACAGGTTGTTCCACCAGGTATCGGGTCTGTTCTGGGCCTTATCCAGTGCTGCCTTTGAGGCGTCCAAAGCCTTTTGGGCATCATCGATAACTTTTCTCTCTTCGGCATTGAGCGATGAGAATTTTTCGAACAGGATACCCACCTCGTCTTGGTAATCGGTCAGGTCTTTGATTGCATCGAGCAATGAAGTCCTGTCCTTTTCGGCCATCTGCACCACATCGTCCAGAGTGGCATTCAGTATTTTCTGCCGTATCTCGGGATCGTCTTCTTGGGCCAGTTTTGACTTCATCGTGTCGATGGCCTTACCCCAATTTACTTCAACTTTTTCGTTTTTTTGCGTGGAATTGGTTTCCAATAAATCAAATTCGTCAGACATTGTGTATGTGTGTTAAATGGTAAAACTGAATTGTGAGCAGCAATTTCGTCAAAAAAAAATGAGTTTTAAAATTTATACCGCCAAAATATAGGTGTAGGATGTTATTAAATTGTTACAACGTTACAATAAATGCCCATTTTTGAGTATTTTTATTGCAACCGCAAAAAAAATTGCACCATGAAAACAATCAAGTTAATAGGTCTGTGTTTTTTGGCGCTAACATTCGCAAGTTGTAAGGATAAAACGACAGCATCAACTTATATGGTTTCCGGAAACCCACAAGAAATCCATATAGTTGCCTCAACCGATTCGCTACAGATCATCCCCATCGGACACGCCTCTATGGTTTTGGTTTATGGCGATGACGTTATTTACATCGACCCAGTCGGAAGCCCAGATCTGTACAAAGATCAAGAACCTCCCGATTATGTCTTTATAACCGATATCCACAGCGACCATTTTGACCGAGAACTACTCAAGGCTTTGGATCTTACAAATACCACATTGTTTGCCCCAAAGGCGGTAACGCAACTACTGCCTTTACTTTCCTTAAAGGCAACTGTGACCATCCACAATGGCGAGATCCAAACTTTTGAAAATCTTATGGTCGAGGCCGTACCGATGTACAATTTAAGGGAAGAAGCCTTGAAATTCCATGAAAAAGGAAGGGGCAACGGCTATGTTCTGACCTTGGGCAACCAAAGGATTTATATTTCCGGTGATACCGAAGACATTCCTGAAATGCGAAATCTCAAAGCCATAGACGTAGCCTTTGTGTGCATGAACCTGCCTTATACGATGACGGTCGAAAAAGCTGCCGATGCCGTCCTGGAATTTAAGCCAAAAAAAGTTGTTCCATACCATTATCGCGGCACGGACGGATATAGCGACGTAACCCATTTTAAAACCCTGATAAACAACAGCGAGCCTGAAATTGATGTAGAATTGCTCAATTGGTATCGATGACCGTTCATCGGTCGAAAAGTCCGATTAAATGCATTTTTTTGATAACTTTTTTGATTTATCTCGCAATTGTATGGTTTAAAAACCGTATATTTGGGAAAACCAAATCTTCAAAAAAACCACACATATCATGGCAAAAGCAACTAACCTCAACCTCATGGTAAGTACAGAACAACTTACAATAGTACTTATTGTCACTGCCGCCATCTTTCTGGTATTCATTGCAATTGCCATCATAAAAATGTACAAACTAAAGGCCGAGAACAAGCGCCTTTTGGAATCTGACGCCTTTAAGACCGAAATCGATGAAAGCTATAAAGATTTTACCGATGGCCATTTGTACGATAATAAATAAGCAAAAGAAACTTGCTTTTTTACAAAAGCCACAGACACACAGATTTCTCGATTAAACTCAACCTTTGAGAATATCCATTTCAAATGGGCTAACTATATGAGGACCGCCATTATACGGCTCAATAAAACCAATTATATATTCTCAACACAGGATTGGACATTCTTCCAACTCCCACCGTTGATTACGGAAAAGCCGTTGCGTTGCAAAATGCCTTTGGCAGAAGCACTCCGCATGCCGCTTGCACAGAACACAACTACGGGTTTGTCCTTTTTAAGTTTTCCTAATTGATTTGATAATTTGTCCAAAGGAATATTGATAGAACCTTTGACATGGGAAGCAGAATACTCGCCAACACTGCGCACATCTACCATAACGGCGCCATTTTTAAGGAATTCAGTAAGTTGGGAGTCGTTTGTACCTCCCAACAAGTTTTTTAAAATCTTAAACATCGAATTATAATTATAAAATTTGAGGGTTCAAAAATATTTCGGTTTTCATCGAATTTGTAACCAAACAATTATCTTTTGTTTTTCCGATAACTTTTAAGGCCTTTTCGGTGTCCGTATCAGGATGTTCCAAAGTTACCACAGGTTCGATGATTGCCTCGGTGATTAGATATTTTCTTTCAACTATTTCCAGTTTACATACCGTTTTGCACGAAAAATCCTTGAACGATAACCGTGAATTTTCAGCTATCGCTAAAAAGGTAGTCATAAAACAACTGCTTATAGCAGCTGCGTAAAAATGTTCAGGCGACCAGATATTAGGTACGCCGTTTGAAAATTCGGGCGGTGTAGCACATTCGATCTTGGTGTCCAGGACAGGCGATGACAACTCACCGATCCTATGGTTTTTCCATTTTAGATTGACCTGATAAAGATGTTCTTGCGACATAATGTTCAATTTAACACCACAAAATTAATGCAATAAAACAATCTTTAAAGTCACATTGGTTACACAAGGTGATGTTTATTTCGTTAAAACCGAAACTTCACAAGCTACACAATATCAAACTTTCATTTTGTCTTACCTTTTATAGGTGTGATTTGGCCACATAAGGTCAACCTCAATTGGGAGATACGTTATTAATTATCAATATATTAAAAAAACATTTCTAAAGACAATTTGGCAATATGCAATAGTATCCTGAAAAGAATTTGAAGTTGAAATCCCGGATTTTGGACAATAAAACAAAAGTCTGCCACAAGAGACAACAGGTTATCACGACGATCAAATCTCGCAATAACTAAATATGCAGATGACCTTAATCATATTCTTGTTGGCATATTTGTTATTAACTTTGCAACCGTTATAATGTAAATCTTTGAATATGCATTACTGGAAAAAAATGACCGTTCAAGAAAGACGGAACAGAATAGCGCAAGCCCTACAGGAGAACATCAATTTTACGGATGAAATTTCGCTCGGATTTCCTGCCTCCAAATTGGACGGAAAAGTGTTTTATGACGATGCGCCATTCCTTAAAGACGCGCCCACCTTACAAGCTTTTGTAGCCAACCCTAATAACATTGGGTGCCATACCCTGGGGGTTTCCGAAAGGGTTTTTAAAGGAACCCAAAACATAGAAAGAGAAGTGCTCAATGTAATTGCAGTCGATATTTTTAAAGCGGCTCCCGGTTCGTTTGACGGATATATCGCACCCGGTGGCACAGAGGCTAACATTCAGGCATTATGGATGTACCGCAATCATTTCATCAACGAATATCATGCAACACCCAACGAAATCGCGATAGTTTCTTCCGAAGACACGCATTACTCCATCCCAAAAGGCTCCAATTTGCTGATGATTGACTGGTTGCGCATTCCTGTTGAGTTTAATTCCCGAAATATCAAAAAAGATAAGCTGGAGCAGATTGTCACCGACGCCAAAAACAATGGGAAAAAATATTTTATCGTGGTGTTAAACATGGGAACCACCATGTTTGGGTCTGTTGATTCGATAACCGATTATACTGACATTCTCGAAGCACACAACTTGGAATACCAACTGCATATTGACGGTGCTTACGGTGGTTTCGTTTATCCTTTCAGCAATAGTGACAGCAATCTGAATTTTGCAAATCCAAAAGTGAGCTCTATCACGATCGATGCCCACAAAATGCTCCAGGCACCCTACGGGACAGGAATTTTCGTTTGCAGAAAAGGGCTCATCGAAAACGTTTTGACCAAAGAGGCCGAGTATGTCGAGGGCATGGATTTGACAATTTGCGGGTCGCGCTCGGGTGCTAACGCTGTTGCGGTTTGGATGATTTTGTTTACGTACGGCCCTCACGGCTGGTTTGAGAACATAAGTGTGTTGCAGATGCGGACAGACTGGCTCTGCAAGGAACTCGACCAAATGGGCATTGCCTATTACCGAAACCGGTTCATGAATATCGTGACTCTCAAAGCCGACCACATTACGGAAGAAATTGCGAACCGATTTCAGCTTGTTCCGCAAAAGCACGACGAAACCAACAAATGGTACAAGATTGTACTCATGACACACGTAGAAGTTGATGATTTAATGGCCTTCATAGAAGTTTTAAAATCAGAAAGAACTGTGGTTTAGACAGTTTGTTAGAACCTGAAGCCGGCCGGAGCATGCCACGGGCAACTTCCGATTGATTCAGGAGCCTTATTTTTCTATATTAGCTAACGGACCATTTTTAAATTAGTATCATGAAGCACATAGTTACCTTATTGCTACTTTTATCAGTCTGTACACTTTCGGCCCAAAAAGTTTACAAAACACCTTCAGGAAAAAAGTACCATACCTCAACTTGTAAGTTCGTGAAAAATGTCTCAACAGAATTGGATATTTCCGAAGCAGAAAAAATACATCTTACGCCGTGTTCCCAGTGCGGGCCCAAAACAAAATCTGCAAAATCTATTTCAAACCCAAAGAATACATTGGGAATAAAACCTAACGAAGCAAAAGGAGCAAAATCAACTGCAACGCAATGCACGAGCATCACCCAAAAAGGGTTTCGATGCAAGAACATGACAAAAAACAAAAATGGATATTGCTTCAAACACGAACAGAACTGAAGGCTTTTACAACAACTTTAAATCAGCCTACCAAAACAAAACTTCCCTGCTTCGCGCCTCCCAAATAGTTGCAAAAAAATCTCCTGATCGTGTCATTTTGCCCGACAAACAGCCGAAAGGCAAGTCCAATCCCGACAGAATTATGTAATATACACAAAAAAGCTTTGTTTTCAAATGTTTGTTGTCATCTTTTTAGGGTTAATTACAATTTAACTTTACTGTATGAAATAGGAATTTCCCTTTTCCAAAAAAAATAGTTTTTTTAACCTTTAAATCATTAAACACCATGAAACAAAGAGTTCCGGTATCACAGATCATGTCAACAGATTTAGTTGTACTAAACCCAATCCAAACACTATATGATGCGGAGAAATTATTCAAAAAACACGGTATCCGCCATATTCCTGTTGTTGACGGAAACAAATTGGTAGGTGTTTTGAGCTATTCAGATTTGCTCAAAATCAGTTATGCAGATGTAACAGAAACCGAAGAAGAGGTCGAAGCAATTGTGTATGATATGTTTACAATTCCGCAGGTAATGGCTAAAGTTCTTGTAACGGCCCATCCAGAAACAACCATCAAAGAAGTGATTGAAATTTTGGCAAAACACACGTTCCACTCGCTCCCTATCGTGGATGGCGAAAAATTGGTAGGTATTGTCACAACAACAGATTTGCTTAAATATTTTTTGGAGCAGTACTAAAACGACGTTTCCCGTTTGGGTAGTAAAATACTATATTTGACTGGTGTTGACCGTCTGAACGGGTTTTGCCGTTAAGTTTTGGGCAAATGGCCTTGCAATCAGAATACTTTGCTTGGCTAAACTACTTAAAATTAAAAGCATGAATCTAAAATTTGAGACAGAGCGTTTGATTCTTAAACCTTTAGAAATATGCGATATTGATGGTTTTTTTGAAATGAACAACGATCCCAATGTCAATCGATTTTTAAGAAATCCTATCCTAACAATGGCCGATGCAGAAAAATACGTCGCAAAAGTTATAAATGAATACAAAAAAAATGGTATTGGAAGATATGCGGTTTTTCTAAAAGATACCGGAAGGTTAATTGGTTTTTCCGGATTAAAATTCAGGGAATCCGAAGAAAACAACCAGTCTGATTTTTATGATCTTGGCTATCGCTTCTCAAAAGATTTTTGGAAAAACGGTTATGCAACTGAAGCCGCCCTTTTTTGGATCAATTATGGATTTACTACAATGAAATTAGATAAAATCCACGCTTGTGCAGAAAATGAAAATACTGCCTCGAATCATTTGCTGCAAAAATTGGGCTTTCAATTAACAAACCAATACTATGCGAACAATTTATTGCACAATTGGTACCAAATAAAGCAAGATTCCAAAGTTTTGGATGTATGAATTGTTCTTTCCATACGCAATATATTTGGTTATCAATATGATGTATTTGAACGTCTGGCTCCATCCCTATAAGAATCGGGGCAGAACGTTTGGTCAACATGGCAATGATTTTTTTCTATCGTACCAATTTTTTGTACTTGATGCGCTTTGGTGTTACGTCGCCAAGGCGTTTCTTCCTGTTTTCTTCGTAGTCACTAAAACCACCTTCAAAGAAATACACTTCAGAATTGCCCTCAAAAGCTAAAATATGGGTACAAATCCTATCCAAGAACCAACGGTCGTGACTGATAACCACGGCACAGCCGGCAAAATTTTCGAGACCCTCCTCTAAAGCTCTCAACGTATTGACATCAAGGTCGTTGGTAGGTTCATCCAAAAGTAGTACGTTGCCTTCTTCCTTGAGTGTCATGGCCAAGTGCAAGCGGTTGCGTTCACCACCGGAGAGCAATTTCACTTTCTTGTTCTGCTCACTGCCACTAAAATTGAACCGCCCTAAATACGCCCTCGAATTTACCTGCCTACCTCCCATCATGACCAACTCTTGCTCATCACTAAAGTTTTGCCAAATGGTTTTTTCAGGGTCAATGCCGGAGTGGCTTTGGTCCACATAAGCAATTTTTGCCGTATCGCCAACGATGAACTCCCCTTTATCCGGTTTTTCTTCCCCCATTATCATCTTAAAAATTGTGGTTTTTCCAGCGCCGTTGGGCCCGATGACACCTACAATGCCCGCTTGAGGCAGTTTAAAATTCAGGTTCTCGTACAACAATTTATCATCATATCCCTTGCTAACACCCACTGCTTCAATAACGTTTGTACCAAGGCGCGGGCCATTGGGTATATATATTTCCAGTTTTTCGTCCAATTGCTTTTGGTCTTGGCTCAACAATTTATCATAGTTGTTCAAACGAGCCTTTTGCTTGGTCTGGCGGCCTTTGGTGCCTTGCCGTACCCATTCCAGCTCTCGCTCAAGGGTTTTTTGTCGTTTGGAAGCCGTTTTGCTCTCTTGCGCCAATCGTTTGGATTTCTGGTCGAGCCATGAAGAGTAGTTGCCCTTCCAAGGAATGCCTTCGCCCCTATCAAGTTCTAAAATCCATCCGGCTACATTGTCAAGGAAATACCTATCGTGAGTCACTGCAATGATGGTGCCTTTGTACTGCGACAAATGCTGTTCTAACCAATGTACCGATTCTGCATCCAAATGGTTGGTAGGCTCGTCCAGTAATAGAACATCGGGTTCTTGAAGGAGCAATCGGCACAAAGCAACACGACGACGTTCGCCACCGGAAAGCACCGAAATTTTCTTGTCCGCATCGGGCGTACGCAGGGCGTCCATGGCTATCTCCAACTTTGTATCGAGTTCCCAAGCATTGCTTGCATCAATTTTGTCCTGGAGCACCGCTTGTCTATCCATCAATTTCTGCATTTTGTCCGGGTCAGAATAGACTTCCTCAAGCCCAAACATATCATTGATTTTATTGTACTCGTCGAGAATGGCTACAGTCTCGGCAGCACCTTCCTTAACAATGTCAAGCACGGTTTTGTCCTCATCCAGTTGAGGCTCTTGCTCTAAATAGCCCACCGAATAATCCTGCAAAAAGGTTACATCGCCCTGATAGTTTTTATCGATACCGGCTATGATTTTCAAAAGCGTGGATTTCCCGGAGCCGTTCAAACCAAGAATACCGATTTTGGCTCCATAAAAGAAACTCAAATGAATGTTTTTCAATACTGGCGTATCAGCGCCCTTAAAGGTCTTTGTAAGACCCCGCATCGAGAAAATGACTTTTTTATCGTCAGACATAGTTAGTTATGGTTTACGATTGTTGTTTTACGATTTAATGAAATTGAAATTGAATTGAACGGACCACCACCAATCATCAAACCCTACCTTTCAGGGCATTAAAAACCCAAGCTATAGCAAAAAACCCGATGCCAACAGCTGCAAAACCATAGCCAGCAACCTCATAATAGCGAAAGGCGCCAAGCCCTATCAGCCCCAGTCCAACAATAATCATTATCCAAGTGGCCCAAGCCAACACGGTGTTTTTGTTCATTGCCATTATCTTATACTTATTTTAGTTAGCAAATACAAATATCGACATTTTTAGGCAAAAACATAATTATTTACACAGAGAACAATATTAAGACAAAAATGTCTTGTTTCTTGGAAATTATCCGTATTTTTGTTGAGAATTTTTACTGCTCATGTTTTCTAAAGCTTGTGAATACGGAATAAAGGCTACCATTTACATCGCTGTTAGATCCAACGAAGATAAGCGTGTGAGCCTCAAGGGAATTGCAAATCACATAGATTCTCCTGAAGCTTTTACCGCCAAAATCCTTCAAATGTTGGCGCGCGAAAACATCATCTTGTCGGTAAGAGGTATCAATGGTGGCTTTGAGATTGAAAAATCCCGATTGGAGCATATCAAACTGGCAGATATTGTAAAGGCCATTGATGGCGACAATATATACAAAGGCTGTGGCCTGGGGCTATCCGAATGCAATGAACTACATCCTTGCCCTGTACATTTTGAGTTCAAAAAAGTCAGGGACGATTTAAGGGAACTTTTGGAAACAACCAATCTAAAATCGCTGGCAATGGATGTCAGTTCGGGTGTTTCTTTTTTAAGAATATAGAATTTTTTTAAACCAAAATAGGACTTTTTTGTCCGAATAAAAATCACGATTATGAAAACAATACAAAAAAAAGCAACCAGGCAAATTGGCGAATTTGTAGCTGAAGACTACAGAGCGGCCGCAGTTTTTACAAAACATGGCATCGATTTTTGTTGCAAAGGCCACAGGACCATTGAAGAAGTGTGCCAAAAGAAAAACATTGACGAAGAAATGTTATTAAACGAGCTGGACGCAGCAATGAACGCAGATTCTGGACAAAACATAGACTTTAAGTCCTGGCCATTGGACCTGCTTACAGAATACATCGAAAAAAAACACCATCGCTATGTAGAAGAAAAATCACTGATACTCAAAGGCTTTTTGGACAAACTCTGCAAAGTACATGGCGACAGGCACCCAGAGCTATTTGAGATAAGCGAACTGTTTTTTGCATCTGCAGGCGAATTGGCTGCGCACATGAAAAAGGAAGAACTGGTGCTTTTCCCATTCATCAAAAAAATGGTAAATACATCCATCACAGGGCAAGAAATGCAAAAACCCGGCTTTGGAACGGTAGAAAACCCGATTGCCATGATGATGGAAGAACATGATACCGAAGGCGAACGCTTTAGAAAAATCGCCGAACTTACCGACAATTATACGCCTCCGGCCGATGCTTGCAATACCTATCGGGTCACATTTGCTATGCTCAACGAGTTTGAACAAGATCTGCACATGCACATACATCTGGAAAACAATATTCTATTTCCCGAAGCAGCCAAATTGGAGAAAAAACTTTTAAACCCATAATCCATGTTCGTGGTTTATAATGCAGTTTGTTTGATTTGTTGCCGAAACACCTTTCTATGGTAACCATTTATCAATAGGAAAATACCAGAAAGGTGTTTCTTTTATTGCCCCACCCGAATTTAGTCCGTAAATTAGACCCAAGCCTATGGTGAAGATAAACGGAACTTCTTAATTCTTTAATTTAAAGCCCATTAATGATTTATATACCCAAAAAGTTTGTAGCGACCTGTCTTCTTAATTTTTTGGTTGCCGCCTTGCTTGGCCTGTTGCTTCGCTATGCCATGGTGGGCGAGATAGGAATCAATTACAGATTTTTGACGCATGCCCATTCGCACGTTGCCATGTTGGGCTGGGTCTATCTGATGCTTTTCACTTTTTTTCTCTATTATTTTGTACCTTATAAAGGCCGTGTTTACAACCGCTTGTTCTGGCTGACCCAATTGTCCGTACTTGGCATGATGTTCAGTTTTCCTTTTCAGGGTTATGCCGCGGTTTCCATTTCCTTTTCCACGCTGCACATTTTGTGCAGTTATGCATTCGCATACCGAATTTGGAAAGACCTGAAAATCAACAATCCCTTGGTTGAAAGTTTTGTGAGATGGGCTTTGGTTTTTATGGTGTTGAGCACCGTAGGCGTTTGGTGCCTTGGACCGGCAGTAGGACTCATGGGAAAAACTTCGGCATTCTACCAGATTGCAATCCAGTGCTTTTTGCACTTTCAGTTTAACGGTTGGTTTTTGTTTGCCGTTATTGCCGTTTTATTCCATCAACTTAATATCGAAAAGACCAAAACATCAAAAGTATTTCTCTATGTCCTGATAGCCGCAACCATCTGCACACTGGCCCTGCCCGTTCAATGGTTTGCCCCGCATGGAACGCTACCATACATCAATGCCATAGGTGTAGTTTTGCAACTTATCGCACTTTATTACTTTTTAAAACTGATAAAAATCCCGTACAGGACCATTATCGTCAAACACCAAAAAATCTTGCGTGTTCTTTACGCGTTTTCGCTGGGATGTTTTATCCTAAAAATGGTATTGCAAACCACTGCTGTTATCCCCAATTTTTCGATAACGCTTATCTACCATAAAAACTTCATCATTGGGTTTATCCATTTAATGATGTTGGGCGTAATAAGCGGATTTCTGTTTGCTTTTTTGATTTTCTCCAAAACCATCAAACCCTCAAGGATTTTCAAACTGGGAATTTACAGTTTTCTTATCGGTTTTAGCCTGACAGAGCTTTTGCTGGCCTACCAAGGCGGTCTGCTCTATTTTGGAATGGGCCAACTGCAACAATATCATCAATTGCTTTTTTGGAGCAGTATGTTTCTTCCTTTGGGGATTGCCATCATATCAACATCTTATTTAAAACAAAAACACTATGTCCAACAAACCTCTTAAACGCCACAAAGCTTTACAACCTTTGAGCAGAGACCATCATCACGGACTTCTATTGTCTTGGAAACTTCGTGCTGGATTTAAGAAAAACATAGCAATCGAGCGCATGAAAACCTACGCTGATTGGTTTTACGACACACACCTGGAACCTCATTTTGAAATTGAAGAGACCCATATTTTTTCTTTGCTCGATGAAGATAACGAATTGGTAAAACGCGCATTGGCCGAACATAGACGGTTAAGACGACTGTTTAAAGACAAAGAGCATATCGACAAATCTTTGGCGCTGATCGAAGAAGAACTGGAACAGCACATCCGCTTTGAGGAACGCATATTATTCCCGGAAATCCAAAAGGAAGCCACCGAAGAGCAACTACAACAAATTGAAAAAGTACATCACCCGGACGAAAAATTCATTGACAATCTAAAGGATGAATTTTGGAAGTGATGAAACTTTTGATATTAACCAAAAAAAAACTGTCTCAAAACGTCTGACCTTGTCATTGTATCCCGACAACTATCGGAACAAAAACCTTACAACGCTATTTATTAGCTGTTTATAAGAAGTTGAAACGTTTTCAACTTGACAAAGGTTAGGTTTTGAGACAGCTTCTTGTTCAAAACTCGGTAGCCAACTTAAAAAGACAGTACCTCTATTTCGGTGCGTCTGTTGCGCTGGTGGTCTTCTTCAGAACACTTCACATTGTTCTTACAAGCATTGATCAATCTGGTTTCTCCATAACCCTTCGCCACCATCCTATCTCTGGATATTCCCCTCTCTACCAGATAGCTCACAGCAGATTGTGCCCTGTTCTGTGACAATACTTGGTTATAAGAATCCCTTCCACGACTATCTGTGTGCGAAGACAATTCTATTTTTAAGGTTGGGTTCTCTTGCATGACCCTCACCAACTCATTAAGCACAAGTTGGGCATCTTCCCTAATATTGTACTTGTCATAATCGTAGTAAATGCCTTCCAAAACAAATTTCTTGCCGACTTCGAGTACCGGTTTAAGGTTCAGGTTTACTCTAATCGTGTCATTTTGGGTAATGTGCTTGGTGCTCACGGTGAGAGAATCTGAATAGTACTCTTTCTTTTCTCCCAATAGTATGAAATCTTTCCCTGCCTCTACCTCAAAACTGAAAAAGCCGTTGGCATCGCTTTTGCTTTGTCCTATAAGAGTCCTATGTTCATCAAAAAGGTTCAAGCTTACATCTACACCGGCCATTGGAATTTTGGCATCAAAATATTGATAAGAAATACCTTCCAATACAACTATGATTTTCGGTTTCACCTCGTGGTAATTGAATGCATAAATGTCATCGTTGCCTTTGCCTCCTGCCCTATTAGAAGAAAAGAAACCGCTCAAAGTATCGTCTTGTACTTTGGTAGCCACAAAAGCAAAATCGTCGCCACCGCTATTTACGGGATATTTAAGGTTTTCCGGTTGGGACCATGTACCTTTACTGCCTTCGGATTTAAAGATATCAAGTCCACCCATACCCACAAAACTATCGCTCGAAAAGTACAGCACACCATCTGCGCCCAAATTTGGAAACAATTCGTCTTTGGTTCCATTAATGGCACCGGCATTTTTAGGTTGTCCCCAACTGCCATCCGATTGTTTTTCGGAATACCATATATCTGTACCACCAACGCCACCTTCCATATCGGACACGAAGTACAATGTATCTTCATCAGGGCTCAAAGCAGCATGTCCAACAGAATATTGCTGTATGTTGTTGTATGCAAAGGGCTGTTTGGTCCATGAATCTCCATCTTTTTTATATATAAACAATTCCAGTCTATTGGTCTTGTACGTTACCCTACCTTCTTTGTTTTTGTCACCATCTTTACCGGAATAGGTACGTGTGACAAAAAAAGTATCACCGGCCTTGTTGCTGCTTACAGGCCCAATGTGATACCTGTTGTCATCATTGAAAACGACACTCTCTGAAGTCTTGTTCAGCCCTGCGCCATCAACATTGGCTCTGTACACTCTCAAAAAAGACTGCCCAGTCCAACTCAAATTTTCAACCTTCTTAACACTTGCTTCTTCACCGGCATAATACACGTCATTACCAAGAACAAACGTTGCAAATTCAGAGAGAGGCGTATTTATACCTTCTTCGTTTACAATGTTATAAGGCAATGGGTTTGCCATCCATTCTGAAGCGGCATCACAACCAGCCAGTTCCGTTTCAACTTCATTTTGGTTACCGGTAACTTCAGCATAGCGCTTCAAGGCAACTTTGGCGTCAGCATAACGTGCTGTTTGTTTTAGGGTCTTTGCATATCGCAACAGATTTTCTGGAGCACTTTCTGAATGCTCTACCACTTTGGCATACCAGTTGGATGCATGCTCATAATCGTTAACCTGACTGTAACTGAATGCCAGATTTTCCATATCTTCCAATTTGGGCTCTTTGACATCTGTAAGTTTTTGATATAGCAATATGGCTTTTCCATATTGGTAACTGTTCAGGTAATCGACTGCTTTTTTTCGATTGCTGGGCTGTTCTTGTGCTTGTACAAAAACAAAGCACATTAAACTCAATAAGAGAGATGTATGTATTTTCTTCATTTTAATCGTTTTAAACATTCTTAAAAGAACCTTGGACTTATAACGCGCTTGGTACCAACAGGGAAGGTGTAACCCAATGTAATCTCGTGAGAACCATTTTGGACATTGCCGAGTTTGTTCAACATGTGATCATAAGAATATCCCAAACGGAATCTTTCTGTAATGTAAAACTGAACGACACCCGCAATGGCATTGGTTGTTTCCAAATCTCCAGGACTGTAATCCACATAATCTCGGTCCCAAACAGAAACACCTGTTCTATAGCTGGCTCCAAACCAAAATCTTTCATTGAAAATCAACATAGCGTTGAGATCCAAACTGGTAGGTCCTTTGAAATCATCCTTGACAAGGATGCTTGGCCTCAATTTGAGGCTTGAGCTCAAGTCAAACACGGTTCCTGTTATGAAATACATATGCCTTCTTTGCACGACACTGTAATAAGCATCGTCGGTTCCAAAGGAGTTTTCTGAATCACCCAAAAGGTTCATTACCGAAATACCTGCATACCATTTGGGCCCGTAGTAATACACTCCGGCACGGAGGTTCCACTTCCACACGTTTTCTTTACCTTCAAAAAGCGAACCATCGGTTTGGTCAATTGGGGCAAACATAGAACCATCGAGTCCATAACTTCCGATTCCCGCGCCAATACCAAAACTTAAACGTCTGGTATCCTCATCGTTCAATCTTAAACGATAGGCGTAATTTAGATAAAACGTGGTCGCTGTTTGCGGCCCAAGTTTATCGGATGTAATTTGAAGGCCGGCACCAACATTTCTTGTATCCGGGGATAAAATTCCATCTATGGATATTTGCCCGGTTCGTGGAGCCCCATCCAGGCCCGCCCATTGGTCTCTCAATGCCATTTGGGCAAACCATTGATCTTTATAACCTGCGTAGGCAGGGTTTACGCTCAATGTATTGAACATATATTGTGTAAACTGAATCTCTTGCTGCGCTATAACCTCTGGGGCTTTAAAAAGCACCAAGAGGATTAACAAATAATATACTTTTTTCATTCGCTTGTGAACTTCTTTAACAATAATCATAGTCTCAAGAATTAATCTTTTATGTAAATCCATCCTTCATAGTCTTTTACCGTACCTTGATTGTCGGTCAATTTTATCAAGTAATAGTAAGTTCCCTTACTCAATCCTTCACCTGAAAAACCGTTTGTATTTGAGTACGTATTATTCCTATAAACTTCATTACCCCATCTATTGTAAATCAGTACTTGAGCATTTCTATAATTCTCAATACCTTGTATTACAAAAGTGTCGTTATCGCCATCGTTGTTAGGCGTTATTACATTTGGAATAAACAAACCTGGAGGTGTCGGAGTTGGTACTTCGGTAACCGTTGGATCATCGTTGTCCACATTAGTTCCAGAAGTGTCCTCTACAGGATTTCCGTCTGGATCTTCACCTGTTGCAACAGCAGTGTTGATAACTTCCCCTTGGGCAAAATCGCTATCTGTTACTTGATATGTTACAGTAAACATATCGCTTTCACCCGGTGCCAAACTATCTATACTACCTATAATTCCACCCAACATAGGGTCAACAATTTCAATATTGAAAATTGTCAAGTTTCCTGTGTTTGTTACGGTAAACGTAAAGGTAATGGTTTGCGTTTCTGCATCATAACTACCTGATTTCACCAAGCTCATACTCGCATTAGAATCAGGGAAGGTCACTACCGTCACATCGTCCGGATCGCCGTCGCCGTCGTTATCGGTATCGGTAGGGTCGGTGGGGTCATCCGAATCGTCGGTGACCGTGCCGCCGTCCGGGTCCGTGCCCGTAACAACTGCCTGGTTGCTAACGCTGCCGTTGTCTATGTCTTCCTGCGTGATGGTGTAGGTACCCGTAAAGGTCGTGCTGTCGCTCTCGCCGGGCTGGAGCTCGGATATCGGGCCCCCGGTCAGTACCAGACCGGGAAGCGGGTCGCTGATGCTGATATCGGTAAGGACTACGTCGCCGGTGTTGGTAACCGTAAAACTGTAGGTAATGGTCTCACCTACATCGGCATAGCCGTTGCCGTTGGCATCGTTGAACGTACCGGTCTTCTCAAGGCTGATTCTTGGTGTATGTACAAGTACCTCAACAGTATTGGATGGCACGCTAATTTCAGGTCCTGATGGAGGAGTACCGGTGGCAACAGCCGTGTTGAAAATATTTCCGCCTGCATCAATATCATCTTGCGTAACAGTATAAGTTGCCGTGTATGTTGCTGACTCATTGGGCAACAAAGTTCCTTCGTCACTACCTTGTGTTGAACTACCCGGTGTATATACAATAGGTGAAAGACCCGGCATTGGGTCAGTAACCGTAACATTTGTCAAAGGAACGTTACCGTTGTTTGTTACCACAAAAGTATAGGTAATGACGTCTCCGGCTTCATCAACGTATGCTGGAGCAACAATATCTGCACTCTTGACAATGGTAAGGTCTGATTGTGTAACCAGAATAGTAACTACGGCTTCGGCGCATGCCTCACCACCGCCTTCATTTGTGCATATCTGATAAGTAAATGTATCTGTTCCCCAAAAACCTGGAGGTGGTGTATAAGTAATTGTACCATCAGGATTTACGACAATTGTTCCACCTTGTGTTGAGGTGGATGGAACATTATATTGGGACAATTCCCCTACATCATCCGGATTATCATTTGCAAGAATGTCAACAGTGACCGGTACGTTTACCGGTGTAGTTGCAAAATCATTTTCAGCAGTGGTCAAATCGAGGAATTCCGTATTGAAAGCAATAAAGGCCACATCACTGGTACCTCCGAGTCTATATACCAACCTTATGGCGCCAGATGCGTTTGCCGGTGTCAGCCCAAAATCAGTCGCTTCAAAAGCTACGATTCGTAATTGCCTTACACTATTTACCCAAGTACTTCCAGAAACGACACCTGTTGTGGGGTTGTAGAAATCGGAATATGTATTGCCCAAATGTGATACACCGCTAAAATTAACGCTTATTTCATTTCCGATAAGATTTCCATCCATATCCTCAAACCATATTCTATCCAAAGTAGGACTCGGCTGGGCCGTTTGCGTTACAATAATATCCGGCACGCCATCGCCAATCGATCCCGTAATTTCACTGAAATTGAAAATTAAAGGCGAACTTGTAGGAATATTGGTAAATGAAGAACCCAAATCCATTCCGCGAAGTCCATGGGTCAAAACGCCACCCAATCCTTGGGGCGGACTAAAAGGAGCCGGCATGACATTGGTACCAAAAGGTCCTGTAATACCATTTTGGACACCGTCCCAAAATTCTCCAAGTTGCAAGAACAAATCGGAGGCACCAGTAGGCACAAAATTCTGTACAGGTAAGGCACGGTAATCCCCAACTGAAAACGATACACCGCCCGCTGTTAACTTGGCATCATCTATCCCTGTTGAATAGGTAGTGCCATTCCATTCAAAACCCAAAAGATGGTGTTGGTTTCTAGGGCTATAACTATCGTTGGTATTCAAATCTGAATCCCAAAGCACACCCTCACCCGCCGGGTCGTAATGCATTTCGGCAGGATTATAATCGGTGTATATCCTTGTTAATGGCACTATTTGCGCATTAGCAAGGGATGCCGCAAAAAACATGACGGCAAACAAAAACTTGGTTTTCTTTAGAAAAAGAGTATAAACTGTATCCATAAAATTTACATTGTATTAATCTTTCTTCAATACACTAATAAAGCATTTAGTGTTTTTGGTCTTGGTTAATGGTTGTGTAATTATCTTTGCTTTCACAAACAGTGATTTCATTAAGGGTTATTTGTCATATAATCAGTAATTTAGTTTATATACTTGAATGATTTTCAAAACAATCTAACAAAACATAAAATGTCGGCTTAACAAAAAAATAAAACAATCGCCAACTAATAGAAAGTGGCGAAGTCGATTTTTGACACCTCCTTAACTTTAAGAAAAATACTTTTATTTGAATTAATATTCCTCTTTTTTGTTAGTTCCAATTCATCATTTTTACCTATGAAATAATGGCAATTGGTCCAAAAAAAACCAAATGACATAAATCATGCAAAAAATTGTCGGTCCCGATAACGCAACAGACACTATTATGACACAGATTTGGAATTTGGTCACATTTTTATCACACATTTTTATATGTTCTTGCTCATCAATAGTTTAAAATATTTATTCAATATAAAATAACACGTAGTACATTATGCTTTAAACCACAGATGCACAGATTTTAATTAAATGATAAAACAGTGCCTGCAAAAAATCGGAAAGGAGTGAAGAAGTTCTATTTACGAGTATCTCTAAAAGACCCTACAGTTTAAACATTTCAGGTTTTACAGTAACCATTGCCCAGACCCAATTTTGGGTTTTGTTAGCATTACCACCTTTTAGGACTTCCATGGAGTTGCTTCCGAACATTTGGGAATATCCCAAATTTGCCGAAATATATTTTTGTAGCTTACATGTGGCTACAAAATCTATTTCTGTTCCGAGATAATCATCCATTTTTTGGTTGCCATTGAATACTGCAGCGGCAGAAGAGAAGAAATGTGGCGACACTTCAAAGTTCCATTTGTTTTTGCTGAACTTGAAATTGGCATATACATCAACAAGCCCGACTGAATTGGCATGATTGCCCACATAAAAATAATCCATAAACCCGTTGAACTTGTGGTTGGTGCCAAACAGGGGATTGAACGATTTGTTCTTGCCATTAGCACCGTCCATATCCGAACTACCGGAAAGGTATTCGCCACCTATGCCAATCTGCCAATTATCGGTTGGAAGATAATGAAATGATGCACTGCCGTTCCAAGCCGAAACTTCGGCATCGTTACGCTTTCCAGTTTGTGCGTATGCGGATAATTCGACATTCCATTTTCCGGTATTCAGGTTATAGAATGTTCCAAAAGTTTGCATATATTGGGTTTTGGGATTTTGTTCCTGTCTTTCAAACTCAAAACCGTTGTTCAAGAACAAAGCGCTCAACTTTGATGTCCCTAACCGGTATTGGTACCACACAAGTTGCATGTTTTTGTAATTGTTGATCAAATAGGCCGTTTGCGTTAAGGTCTCGGCATTGGAGCTTACTGATCCGCCAACCTCCAAACGATGCTTGCTATTGGGCGTTACCGAAACCATAAATGCATCGTGGCTCCTGCCTTGTTGCGCCCAATTGACCTCTCCTAAAATTCGCTCATTGTCATAGGACAGCACTTGTCGGCCGACTTTAAAGCTCCATACACTGTCCAAATTGTATTGTGCATAACCTTCAAAAACTGCAAGTCCGTTATGGGAATGGCTTTGGTCTGTGGCAACATCGCCCCAAATACGAATGTCCTGAACCCTGACCACAAGTTTTAAATTATCATAAGAAAATGCGAAATCCAATCGGCTCCGTTGCGATACAAAAGAAGCCGGATCTTGCGCATGGTCTGACAGGGTCTTGAAACCATTTCGGAATTCGTAGCGTGGCCGCAGCTCAACACCAACGTTTAATTCTTGGGCAATGACGGTCTGCACCAACATTCCGAAGAACACGGCAATGATTTGATTTTTCATAATGTTGATGTTTATAAGTGTTACATTGCCTTGAGAGCTTCATTGATGTGCTTGATGGTATTGTCTGAATTAACGCCCAAACCTTCTTGCTGAAATGCCAATTCGCCTTTGTGGTTAAAGACACTTATGATGTTAGAGTGTGAAAAGTCTATCGGTGAAATTTCCTTGTAACTCACTGCCAATATTGCGGCAAACTCGCGTGTGTTTTCTTCAGTGGAGCGCAAGAACAGCCAGGGTCCGTCATCCATTTTGTTATCTATAGCAAAGGCCTTCAACCGTTCGGGTGTATCGGTTTCGGGGTCAATGCTCACAAATATCATTCGCACCTTGCCTTTTGAGTTTTCAGGAAGGCGCTCTTCGATGTTTCGCATATCGGCCACCAAACGCGGGCAAGCTGCCTTACAACTGGTATAAATCATGACCATGACCAGCACGTCACCCTGTAAATCCTTGAGCTGGATATCTTCTCCATCTTGTGTGGTCCAAGTGGAGGGTAGGTTGTAAATGGACATATCGGTAAACTTTCCTTCAGATGCAGTTTCAGTAGTGTTTTCTACTTCCACCAAATCCATTTTGCAAATTGGGCAACTGCCTTTTTCTGCATAGGTCTTTTCGCCTTCGCATTGCATTGGGCAGTGGTAGGCAACTGTCGTCCCATGGTCTGTGGCTTGATTGTTTTTACAGCCAGCAGCCAGGAACAGAATGAACAATATAACAGGTATGTTTTTCATTTTTTACGATTAAGGATTTACTTCAATATCCTTTGCACATCTAAAACCAAGGTTTTTAATACTGTACCTTGCTTTGACACTCCCTCTAAAAGCATAGCGCATAAATGCGGCATAGTTCATCAAATCGGTAGCTCCAATGGCCGCACTGCCACAAAATAGGTCACTGTCCTTATCCACGTCCTTTCTGGATTCTCCGGAAATCATTACCGAGTTGAAATCGAGTGTCCATTCCCATACCAATCCGTGCAGGTCGTACACGCCCCAATAGTTTTTGGGCGATTTGCCAATGGTTTTTTCATCGGTTCTCGGCGTCTCGTACCATGCCAATATTTCTTGGTTATAGGATGGTTTTCGTCGGGCGTCCGGCGAAACTTCATCGGCCATCGCCACATATTCCCATTCGTCAACGGTAGGCAACCGTTTGCCCTGGCACTCGCAATAAGCTTTTGCGGCAAACCAAGACACGTGAGTTACCGGACTGTTTCCTGATTGTGGATTTATAAGTTCTGTACCGTTTTTAAATTGGCGCAAATAACTGTCATCGGCATAGAGTTTCAGCACATTGGCTTTTTGCCATTTTGGGTATTGCCTCAAAAATTCCGAAAACTGGATATTTGTAACAGGATATTTATCGATTTGAAAATCTTTCACTTCCACAACGGTAGAATCTCTCCCGTAAAGTGGAATATAACGGCTTCCTTTAATGTTTACCATACCTTCAGCCTGAGTAAAACCAAGAGCATGAAACACTAAAAAAACACTTGTCAGACTGAAGGCTTTGGCAAACATAACTAATGTTACCTTTAATTTATACTTTTTATTTCTTTCCTTTTACTTTATCGACCATTTCCTTGGTAACGACTGTTTTGTTGTTGCCCCAACTGTTATACACGTAGGTCAATACGTCAGCAACTTCTTCAGAAGATAGCATTTGCCGGGTCATCACACTGTTGTATTTTTTTCCGTTGACGGTAATTTCACCGGTAAGACCGTTTATGACGGCGCTTATGGCCCGATCGACATCTGCATTTAAATAATCAGATTTTGCCAATGGCGGGAATGCATTTGGAATACCTTGTCCTTCGGCTTGGTGGCAAGCAAAACAGGTTTGCATATAAATCCGTTTTCCGAATTCCAGTTGTTCATCAATATTTTTTGCAGGAACTTTGGATTCCACGATCTCGCCGGTTGTTGGCATTTCCTGTATGCCGGGACCTTCAGGCAAATAAATACCTTCGTATTGCTCGCCAGAGTAGATTTTCTCGTTTTCCTCCCCTTGAACCCTTAACATTCCCAAAGCGCCTTTGTTGAAGGCTCTAAAAATGGAATGGTCCACAAGGATGAATGTACCAGGGACATCCACTTTGAACTCTACGATGGCGGCACCGCCTGCGGGTATAAGTGTGGTCTGGACATTTTCATTGACCAAATCACCTCCTTCAACATAGACCTTGTCAAAAATCTCACCGATGACATGGAAAGAAGAAACCAGGTTTGGACCACCGTTGCCCACAAACAGTCTTACGGTCTCGCCAACGTTGGCCGAAATGGCATTATCTCCGGTCAAAGCACTAACACTACCGTTAAACACCACATAATCAGCTTTTTCATCAACGGCTTTTTGCATATCAAAAGGTTGAAATCCACGCTCACCGTTCTTTCCTTTGGTATAAAAATCACCTTGCATGATGTAGTATTCCTTGTCCACTGGTGGAAGACCGCCTTCTGGTTCAACCAAAATCAGACCGTACATTCCATTGGCAATGTGCATACCCACCGGGGCTGTGGCGCAGTGATACACATACAATCCCGGATTTAGGGTCTTAAAAGAAAATACTTTTTCGTGACCCGGTGCCACAAATGATGATTCGGCACCACCACCGGGACCTGTAACAGCATGCAAATCGATATTGTGAGGCAATTTGTTATCTGGGTGGTTCTGCAAGTGGAACTCAACCTCGTCGCCCACTCTTGTCCTGATAAAACTTCCAGGAACCGTGCCACCAAATGTCCAATAAACATACCGTACGCCTTCTGTAATTTCGCCTTCTTGTTCTTTGATTTCCATTTTCACGATAAGTTTCTTCGCCTTACGTTTTCCCACTGGCGTGGGTACGTGTGGCGGCGCTGTCAATTCGGCCGTCATTTCAAGGTTTACAGGAATTTGGGAGGAGTCTTCATATTTCGTTTCTTTCGATTTGAAGCAGCTCACAAGCATTGTAGAAATTGCAAACAACGCAATGGTTTTCAGTGTTGAAGTTTTTAGTGTTTTCATGATTTCAATTTTTAATTCGGACAATTTTATCTTAATTTGGTCTGCAAATTTATTCCTTAACAAATATAATAAATATGACTTAAATCATATATCCAAAAATTCTAAAGAAAATATAACAAGAACACCAATCACCAAACTTCAATCATCGTTTTTGAACAATGAAAAAAGAAAAACAGAGGAAAAGGCTACGCTGTTACATCAGCATATATTTCTGCTTTTCTTTTGAATACAGAGGCAACAAACGTACATGTAGGTACAATTTTCAATGCATGCGCTCTGGCGTATTCTACGGCAGCATCAACCAACTTATAGCCCACGCCCTGCCCCTTCATTCTGGCATCAACCTCGGTATGGTCTATGACCATACTATTTGGGGCTTCAAAGGTATAAGTCATTTGGGCGAGCCGCACGCCCTCTCTTTCAATATAAAAGCTCCCTTTGCTGTTATCGTTTTCTTGCTGTATGTCCATTATCGATAATGCGTTTATAAATTCCTTAACAGTTTCTTTAAGCGTATCGTTTAAAGTAGAATCGACAATTTTTCCGTCTTTGAAATTATCAGAAAAACTGGGCAGCGAAAAGGTAGCCACTATATTGGCGGCATGTCTTGGGAAGCGGTCTTTTGCGATGCCCAAAACCGATTGTCCGCCCCGCACGCCCGTAGAGGTCGCCATAAGCAACATGGGCTTATTAAAAAAAGTGTTTTTCTCGATGCGTGATACCCAATCAAATAAGTTTTTAAACACTGCCGTATAAGCCCCGTTATGTTCTGCCATCGAAATCACGATACCATCGGCCTCTCTTATTTTATCCAAAAATTTATGGGCATTAATGGGCTGCCCAGCCATGCTATGTTCCAAATCCACGCTAAAAAGTGGCACATCATAATTGTTCAGATCCAAAACCGTTACATCAGTACCAACGAGCATATTGGCTGTATAGGTAACCAATTGCTTGTTTATGGACGATTTACTATTGCTCGCTGCAAACGCGATAATTTTTTTCATTGATGATCTGTTTAAGGTTCCGAATTCATCAAAAAATCATTTTTAGATCCCACCACGGTTTGCTTCCCAACCGACGGGCAGTTTTGGCTACGAATTCTTAATTGACCTGACAATTTACACAGTTTTTCGGTATTAAAAAAAATTTGAACGTTAGTTTAGCAACTTTTATTGATGACATATATAAAATTATCAGATGTACCAGTAAACCCGTCACAATAAATTAAAACCATACTGTATGAAAACACAATTTGGAACCCTGCTTAAAACAATGAGTGTCATTTGCACCATTTTACTATCTGTCACCTTCGTTTCGTGCAGCAATAGCGATGACGATTCGAATGGCAATTACAGCATTAGTTTTAAAGCTAACGGCACACCCAAACACTTTACATCCCAACAGGTTGAAGAAGGTCTCTATATAGATAATTTCACTCCCTACAGGCTGACTTTCAGCGCATATAGCGACACGGAAACTATTTTTATAACCCTATATGACATGTTGTCCCTGACCGAAAGAAACTACAACGGTTACACAGTAACACAAACGGACACCAACGTCATTATTTCAGGGCCGACCATAGGATATCAAACAAATAACCTGAATTACAGCACGGTACTCGATTCCAACTATCCCGATGTAGCTTTGGAGCTTACCGAAATAACATCAAACACCATGAAAGGCAGGTTTAGTGGCATCCTAAAACGCAACGGTACTCCGGACATTGTCATAACCGAAGGAGAATTTGTTATTCCTTACAAAACCAACCCCAACTAATAACTACCTACTTACACCTTTTATCGATACCATGGCCATTCAGAAGCATATAACAGCTTTTGCAAAACCATATTAGTTCGTATTTTAGCAAAAACTAAAATAAGAACATGGATCTCAACTTCAACAAAAACGAAGACCACAATAAGCTATTGATATCAGACTTAAAACGGCGAATGGCCAAAGTAAAACTTGGTGGTGGCCAAAAAAGCATCGAGAAACATCACGAGAAGGGCAAAATGACCGCAAGGGAGCGCATCGATTATTTGCTTGACCCAAAAGCTAAATGCATTGAAATAGGTGCATTTGCCGGAGAAGACATGTACCAGTCTCACGGTGGCTGCCCATCGGGTGGCGTGGTCGTGAAGATTGGGTACATCAAGGGCAAACAGTGCATTGTAGTTGCAAATGATGCCACGGTTAAGGCCGGGGCATGGTTTCCCATTACCGGAAAAAAGAACCTCCGTGCGCAAGAGATTGCTATCGAGAACAAACTACCTATAATCTATTTGGTAGATTCTGCCGGGGTTTATTTGCCAATGCAAGACGAGATTTTTCCGGACAAAGAACATTTTGGTAGGATTTTCAGGAACAATGCCATCATGAGCAGTATGGGCATTACACAAATAGCTGCGGTGATGGGAAGTTGTGTTGCCGGTGGTGCTTACTTACCCATCATGAGCGATGAAGCCTTGATTGTCGACAAAACTGGAAGCATTTTTTTAGCGGGAAGCTATTTGGTCAAGGCGGCCATAGGTGAAAGCATCGACAACGAAACCCTTGGTGGCGCCACTACACATTCTGAAATCAGCGGCGTGACCGACTACAAGGCTAAAGATGACAAGGATGCGCTGAACCGGATCAAGAGCATCGTTGATAAAATCGGTGACTTTGACAAAGCCGGTTTCAACAGGGTACAACCGGAAAAGCCCACAGAAAACCCGGAAGAGATCTATGGCATCCTGCCGAGAAACCGTTCAGACCAATATGACATGTACGACATCATCAAACGACTGGTGGACCAAAGCCAATACGATGAATACAAGGCCGGCTATGGCAAGACCATCATCACTTGCTATGCCCGGATTGACGGTTGGGCAGTAGGCATCGTAGCCAACCAACGCCACATAGTAAAGACCACGGGAGCCAAGACCAAACCCACAGAAATGCAGTTTGGCGGTGTTATATACAACGATTCTGCAGATAAGGCCACGCGGTTTATCGCCAATTGCAACCAGAAGAAAATCCCTTTAGTGTTTTTGCAAGATGTTACCGGATTCATGGTGGGCAGCAAGAGCGAACATTCCGGAATCATAAAAGATGGCGCCAAAATGGTAAATGCCGTGAGCAATTCTGTGGTACCTAAATTCACGGTCATTGTTGGTAACAGCTATGGTGCCGGCAATTATGCCATGTGCGGCAAGGCGTATGACCCACGGCTCATTGTGGCCTGGCCAAGTGCCGAGCTTGCCGTAATGAGCGGCAGTTCGGCGGCAAAAGTGCTTTTGCAAATTGAAAAAGCCTCTCTGGAGAAACAAGGCGAAAAAATCACCAAAGACAAAGAAGACGAACTCTACAACACCATCAAAGCCCGTTATGACATTCAGGTATCGCCCTACTATGCGGCAGCACGCTTGTGGACGGACGCCATTATCGACCCTCTGGACACACGCACCTGGATCAGTATGGGCATTGAGGCCGCAAACCATGCACCGATAGAGAAACAGTTCAATCTGGGGATTTTGCAGGTTTGAACCCACCAATGCACTGCCACAGAAATCAAAACTGCTGAAGTCAATTACAAAGCAACTTGATTTTCAACTGTGAACATCAGAATATTTCTCAATCAACCGAACTATCAAGTCGTTCAGTTTTTCAACCTTATAATCGTCAGCGGTAGGCTTTAAATGCGGATTCCCAATACCGCTATCGTCGGTAAGGAACACATAGGTTCCATTTGTTGACACACTGAAAAACCGCATCAGAAATTCAACATCTTTATTGGCACCGCTTGCCACGATCGGGATGATTTTAATGCCTTTTTCTTGTGCCAATTTTATTTGTGCTTTAATGATTGCGACATTTTCCTGTGTGTAATGTGGCGGTGCATCCAAAAGCAGGAACAACAACTTGGTTTTGGAATCGGTACACCATGATTTTGACATAGATACCCGCAAGGCCTCTTGTACTGCCTCTTCATAATCGCCTCCTCCGTCGGCTCTTTGACGGGACAGAAAGTCTTTGGCAGCATCAATATTGGTATCAAAATCATAATCCCTAACAACATACTCGTCTCCTTCATCTCTATAAAACGTCAGTGCCACACGCTTCCTTTCGATAGACTTGTCCACTCTGTCAAAAATATTTTTCAGCTCTGATTTCAGATATTCCATTTCATCGCCCATAGATCCGGTCGCATCTATAGTAAACATCACATCCAGATTGTTTTGTGATTGGGTTGGTTCCAATTGAAATTCGACCGTTTTGTGGTCTTTGATTTTCATTCCATGGACCTTGCCGTTTTGATATGCCTGGACAACATAGGATTCGTTTTCATAATTGAGTTTCGGATCTTTGAACAGTACTGCTTTCCCAAGCGCATCGGTCAAGGCCGTCATGAGAAGTTGATTGTTTCCATTGTATAGTGATACCTTAATGTTTGGCACCGCTACGCACTGATTATCAGTAATAAGCACATCAACCTTTTGTTCAAGATAGAAACCCCATTTGTTTTGAAGGGGTAGATTGTCATTGCTTTTAAGCGCCTTGAGCCATGCATCCCATTTTTCTATATCGTTTATCTCTCCGGCGGTAAGCTGGCCAGATTGTGGTTCATTTATTGACTTTCTTCCAATTGTGGTTTTACCTACGCCCATTGCCGTTGACGATTCGGATATAGATGACATCCCTCTTAGTGTCACTCTACTTTTTCCATCCTTTTTTATTGCCACGCTTGTAACCATCACTTCATCAAAAGAAACTTCGGGATGCAAGGACACGTTAATGGTATTTTCATCGCCCACTGTGCGTTCTTGCATTACATAGCCAACGTACGAATACTGGAGGGTAGCTCCCATTTTCACATTGATGGAATACTTCCCGCTAAAATCTGTCTGAACGCCTTTGGACGTACCTTTTTCAATAACAATAACTCCGGGGAGCGCGAATCCAGTTTCATCGGTAACAGTGCCACTAATTGTTTTTTGCTGTGCAGATAATTGCCCTGAAACCAATAGAAACAAGGCAAAATATAGTATTTGTTTCATAATAATTGATTTTGATTTAGCGTAAAACTATACACCTATCAACTGATATGAAACCACTAATGAGCAAAACGGCACTTTAAATGAGCAAAACATCTGTTTCGCTGGTTTAGGAGGCTGTTTGATTTGTTTTAGTATATTCTGTATGAAACAAGTTGGGGCAGCAGTATTCCTAAAAGATTCGAAGTTTGTCCAAAAATAAAGACGACCATATCGTTAGATTAATACTGAACAGGCCTTTAAGGTTTCTGTCCTCTGTATTTTTCCTGTTGGGGTCATCAGGAATTTCGGGACAGCATATATTTTTTTGGGAATTTCAAATTTTTCAAGTTCATCAAAAACGGTTTTGTCGAGGGTATCAGAATCGCTTTCGAGTACCAACACCAAGTGTTCGCCCAGTCGTTCATCGGGTTCAGATGCAATAAAGAACTGTGTTTTGATGTGACCTTTTAGCTTTTCTTCAATCTGTTCCGGAAACAACTTGACACCTCCGGAATTGATAACGTTGTCAATACGTCCCAACCATTCAAATTCGGTAGTGGAATGCAGCGTTACCAAATCGTTGGTTATGATGATTTCTTCAGAAACGCTCGGAGCGTCGACCACCAGACATCCGCGATCGTCCTGGGACAGTTTGACCCCGGGCAATGCCTTGAAATACGGAGTTTTGCTTTTTAGGTTGAGTGGTTTAAGAGCAATGTGCGTTGCGGTCTCGGTCATGCCATACGTAGCATAGACTTTGCATTTGAGGCTTTGCACCAACCCTACCAGGTGTTTGGATACCGATGATCCACCTACAATAATATTTTTTACATTGTGCAGATAGCCAAGGGTCAACTCTAACTGCATAGGCAACATGGCCACAAAATGATACACCTTGTCATAGTCAAAAATGGGCTGCGACGTGGGTTCTACAACATCCAGTTCAAGACCCAAAATCATCGCACGTACCAGCATCATTTTCCCTGCGATATAGTTGCAGGGCAAGCAATGCAAAGAAGTATCACCGGGTTTTAGCTTCAGGTAATCGCCAGTGGCAATGGAAGAATTGACCATGGCCTGTTTCTTGAGTTTGATAGTTTTGGGCTTACCTGTAGAACCCGATGTGTGCACCAGAATATGGTCTTTATCATCGAGCCAATCGAGCAAGAATCTACCCATAATCTTTTCGTAATGCTCACCTTCCTTGATATAGCTGTAAGCCACTTCCTTAAGCTCTTCAAAGCCATAACTGCCCCCATTGAGCCTAAAAAGCATATGTATTTTATCGTATGTTGGCGTCATCAGTATCGTCTCCTATAAAATTATAATCTTCTTTTGTCGGGACAATAACTTTTCCTAAGAGTTTTTCTTTCCAGTTGTCCCATTTATAAATTCTGGAAAATATGAACAGTAATATGGGAAAAAGTACAAACACCGGCATAAATACGTCCATAAATCCTGCGCCCGAAGGATCAGAAGTATCCTTAAAGATAGAATGTGTCTGAAATGCGGTCCAGTCTGCGGTAACGAGCAGAGCGGTAAAAAGGTTGTTTGCAGCATGAAAACCAAGTGCAAGTTCCAACCCTTCATCCATAAGGGTCAAAATGCCCAAAAACAGTCCTGTACCAATATAGTAAACCATTATCACCGGGCCGAGCTTATCCACTTCGGGATTGGCAAAGTGCAACAGACCGAACACTGCGGAAGTGATCAGTAATGGCACCCATTTGTTTTTGGCGAGCACCCCTATTCCCTGCATCAAATAGCCTCTGAACAGATATTCTTCAAAACTTGTTTGAAGCGGCACCAACAAAAAAGCGATAACGCACAATACCAAAAAAGGTTGCAACTCAAAATTCCAAACATAGCCTTCGGGTTCCAAAAAATAATCGAGCAATACCATACCTGATGAGATAATGCCCCAAAACGCAAAGGCAAACCAGAAACGTTTCCAATCGATGCGAGGTCGAGAAGTCGTCAGTGAGCGCAACGACTGTCTGTGCAAAAATTTTGCTCCCAACAGCAAGAATAGCAAACCGCCGGCAAAGGGCAATAGAATCAGCACCATATTTATGTTGGACTCAAACAGGGTCATGATGTACGCCGGGTCTTGCATTCGTGAAATATCGACACTACCCTGTGCTGTTTTAAATGCTATGGCCACCATGTGCGGCAACGAAAAAACGAACACGCCAACAATGGCAATCAGTACTCCCAAAACATACCGCCACCAATCGTGCAATACTTTATAGGTTTGAGCTATATACATACGTTTCTATTTACAAATTAAAGTTCCATACCATGGAATTATCATAGCGCAATGTACCATTTTTTACAATTAATGGTGAAGAAAAATTGTTGGTGAACAAACTTCCCGTTCCAAGGCCCTGAAACATTCTGTTCCCCAGCGTGTAAGTCCATTGCGCAATGGCATTGAGGCCCACATTGCTCTCCAATGCGCTTGTTATCCACCAACCCGCACCATTGGCCTGGGCAAGCTCTATCCAGGTGGCACTCCCCGAAAAACCCCCTATGAAACTGGGTTTCAAGATGATATATTGCGGCTTTATAGTTTGTAGGAGCGTGCGCTGCTTTGCCCGGTCAAAAACACCAATCAGTTCTTCGTCGAGCGCTATCGGTAGCGGCGTTGTCTCGCAGAGGCTGGCCATTTCCTGCCATTGCCCGGTTTTAATGGGCTGCTCTATGGAATGTAAATCAAATTCGGACAGCCGTTTTAATTTATCAGGAGCTTCTTTTGGCAAAAAGGCTCCATTGGCATCTACTCTCAATTCGATATCTTTTGAAGAAAATTCTTTTCGTATAGATTTCAAAAGCTGTAATTCGGTTTCAAAATCGATAGCTCCTATTTTTAGTTTGATGCATCCAAAACCACTTTCTATTTTGCTCTTGATCTGTTGTTCCATAAACCTTTCGGTACCCATCCAGATCAGTCCGTTAATCGGAATGGCCTTTTCTCCTTGAGTAAACTGCGAGGGGAACAATTCAAACGGATGGTTGCTTTCCAAAGATTTAAAAGCCATTTCCAAACCAAAAAGAATACTCGGAAACTCTATAAGTTGACCGCACAAAGTGTCTGCTCCCAAATGGATGTTTTTGCAAACCCAAGCCAGTTTTGCTTCATAATCTGGACGGTCGTCAGCAGAAAGCCCCCTCAAGATGCCACATTCTCCAATGCCTTTTCGGTGTTGGTGCTCAATGATGATAAACCAAGTTTCTTTTGTAGTCAGCACCCCGCGCGATGTACCGCCGGGCTGTTTGAATTGGAGAATATGCCTTGTGTAGGTAGCTGTCATACGGATTTCAAAAATAGGTAATTATTTTTGTACTTTAGCGGTAAAACAAGAATAAAACCATGCCCGAATTCCCCAACATCATTCTTTATGCCATCCCGTTGTTTGTGCTTTCCATACTATTGGAACTCTACATTACAACCAAGGAAAACATCAAGGCTTATGAAGCGAAAGATGCGTTTTCGTCCATAGCTATGGGGCTTGGCAATGTGCTTTTGGGTTTTTTCAGTAAAGCGGTCGTAATTTTTGGGCTTTTTTTGGTGTATGACCACCTTCGGCTCTTCACCATCCCAATATCATGGTGGTCGTTCGTAATACTCTTTTTTGCTGATGACCTTTCGTATTACTGGTTTCATCGCATTTCGCACCAATGCCGATTGTTTTGGGCATCGCATGTGGTCCACCATTCGTCGCAGCATTACAATTTGAGCACCGCCTTGCGACAAACTTGGTCGGGTGGGTTTTATTCATTTATCTTTTGGCTATGGCTGCCATTATTGGGCTTTCATCCGGCAATGATCATGTTCCAAATGTCCATCAGCCTGCTTTACCAATTTTGGATACATACCGAGGCCATCCAAAAAATGCCCAAATGGTTTGAAGCGGTGATGAACACGCCATCGCACCACCGTGTGCACCACGGCAGCAACCCCATGTACCTGGACAGGAACCATGCGGGCATCCTCATTATTTGGGACAAACTTTTCGGAACGTTTCAACCGGAACTTGAACAAGAAAAGGTGGTGTACGGACTGACCTCCAACATCAACACCTACAACCCAATAAAAATCGCTTTTCACGAGTGGCTGGGCCTGGCCAAGGATGCCATAACGGGAAGAAAATCGATGGGCGACCGTATCAGATACCTTTTAAAACCACCCGGTTGGCGGCATGACGGTACAGGAAAAATGAGCAACGACCTTCGCAGGGAATGGATGGACAAATCTGGTAATGTCATGCCCTGACCTACCACCAGTTGTTTTGCTAACGTTTTGGGGCTTTGCGAGGGAGCGGTTTTTAGCACTACCTAAACCCGCTCTCTTGCAAAACCCTTGTTATCGGTTCGGGAAGTTTGTAGGTTTATTGTGTTCTTACATTTCGGGTAATTCGTACAGCCTAAAAAGTTTCCGTATTGTCCGCTACGCTTGGTCATAAAACCACTTTTGCAACTTGAGCAAAGTATGGTGTTCTCTAAAATTTCTATGTTGTTAAATGTCTGATTGCAACTTGGATAGTGTGAACAACCCAAAAACTGATTGTTCCTTGCTGTGTTTTGTCTGATTACAAGGTGTCCTGTTTGACAATACGGACAATTTGTTTTGCTCAACTTTTCGTTGTTTGCAGTTAATAGGAAGTCGTTGTCGGTTGCCAATTCTTCCGCAAATAGTGAAACATCAGTCGGAATAAGCAACACAACTTCGTTTTTGGTTCTTGTCAGTGCTACATAAAACAGTCTTCGTTCTTCTGCAAAACGATATTCTTCATCATCGCTTAACAGCAAAGACAACATTGGGTCGTCTGTCATTTTGTTTGGAAAACCAAGTAAATGATTTTTTAAGTTTAGGACAATTACGTTGTCAGCTTCCAACCCTTTTGATTTATGAACTGTGATGTATTTAAGTTCAATATCTTCAAAACCTTGCACTTCTAATTTATCAGTCCGTTCGTAATACTTTATTTTACTGTTGGGAGTGAGTTTGATAAATTCGTTGATGTCAAAACTATGACGACCCAAAACCAATATAGGTTTGTTTCCATTTTTGTCAATAAGTGCTTGGATTTCATTGATAAAAATATCTTCTGCATTGTCTTGCGAATAATAAACAAACTTAATCGGGTTTTCCAAAGGTTCTTTTTTAGACTTCGGATTTTTGGCTATTTGTTTGGTATTTTTTTGAATGTATTTTGAAGTAATGTCAATAAGCGATTGCGAATTTCGATAAGTTTGTTCGATAAACAACTGCTCATATTTACCAACATATTTTTCAAAATTATTAAATAATGAAATGTCGCTACCTGCAAAACGATAAATAGATTGCCAGTCATCTCCAACGCAAATTAGTCTTGCTCCGGATAATTCCCGAATTTGTTTGATTAGATTGAAACGAGAATACGAAATGTCTTGATATTCGTCTATGATGATATGCTGATACGTGTATTTAGGTTTGTTTGTTTTAACGATATCAGTTGCCTGATTTATCATATCATTAAAATCAATCTCACTTTTCTCTCGTAGTATTTTGTCGTACTTTTTAAGGATTGGCAAGGCGAATTTCAAAAAGATATCTTGCCTTTCGAGCATATAACTGTTTTCGGCTTTTTTTCTGTCAGAAAACAAGTCTGTTATTGCTTGATAAGATAGTTGTCTTGATTTGGAAAGATTGACAAAAGTTATGATGAGATTTGTAATTTCCTTGCCAAAATTCTTGTCGTTTTCGGTTACTTTGGAATAAATATCTTTTGTATCTCTTGGTTTAAAAATTACATTTTCGTTTTCCAACATTTCTCGTAGTTTGTCGAGCAAAATGTGGTCACGGTTGTAATACGAATAGGTTTCTAAAAGTTTGGTGTTATGAGTTTTATGAGCTTCACGTTTTAGCTCCATTTCTTCCACATATTTTTGCTCATTGAATGGTGTTAACCATTTGGCTCTGTTGTTTTCGTCAACTCCAAAATGCTCTAAATAAATATCGTAGTCTTTCAGATAAAAGTCGGGCTGGTAAACAGTATCACCAAACGGATATGCTTTTTCGTATTCGTATTCAATTCCGTTTAAATACAAAAAGTTGGCAATGGTCAATTCTTCAACGCTTTTTACTTTTTCACCTTGAATGGTATCAAGTTTTGCAACGGCAACTTTATTTAGTTCAGGTTCGCATTTGGATTTTAAAGTCTGGAAATCTACACCTTTTTCGGTGTCTAATTTTTCGCCAAGCGAACCGAAATTTTCGTGTTCTTCGGGAATGTTCATATAACAAGCCATATACACGATGTAGGCTTCCAATGCTTCGGCATTGTCGAAGATTTCTTTTTCTAAATAATTTCTGACGATGTTGACCAATGTGTTTTCATTGGTCAAGGTTGGGACGTTTTCAAGGTTTTGTTTTATAATGTCGTAGCCAAGTTTATGGAATGTTGTAGCTCTTGCGTCAAGTCCAATGTTTTTTAGACGTTCGTTAAGTTCATCGACCGTTTTTTTAGTAAACGATAAAAGTAAAATGTTTTCTGGTTTTACATTTTTTTGTTCAATCAGATATTTCACTTTTCCAAGAATTGTCAAAGTTTTTCCCGAACCTGCACCTGCGATAATCAAGTTTGAATATTCGTCTGTTATTAGAGCGGTTCGCTGTTGGTCATCCAATTTTTTACCCTCAACGTCATCAAAATATTGGTTAAGTTTTTCTTTTTGTTCACGAACATAGTTTTGATTGTATTTGGCAATGTAGTTGTCAAAATCCCCAAAAACTTCATCGAATTGTTTGACAGTTTCTTCTTTCTTGTAAAAGTTAGTTTTGTTTTTAAAATACTTTCCAACAGCTGAATATTTTGATTTTATTTGGTCACGATGTACCCAAGTGACGTAGTCGTCTAACGCTTGAATAGTATCAAAAAATGAGGCGATTTGCTGTAAGTTGTATAGGTAAGTGGTGTCTTGATATTTTTTCTTTTCTAACGATTGTCGGTAAACAATAAAAACCACTAACAATGCAACCACAATGATATTAAGTGTCAATGCCATATTCGTTAGTCGTGTTTATTAGACTTCGTTTGTTTCATCGGGGTTTCTTGCCTGGCAGATAACATCAATATAAGGGCAGAAAATGAAAACGCAGTTGTGAGCGATTGAGCAAATTTCCAATTTGAATGTCCTTAAGTCCTAATTTACTCTACCGTTTCTCCCAACAAAACCCCCGAAACATTCCATGCACTAAAGCTACTTCCTTCGGGCAAACCCAGCGGAATATCGATATGGATGGTGTGTTCGCCCGCTTGCAAATCGCCCAAATCAATAAACATAGGATTTGTCACCGTTCCGGGGCACCAGTTAGAACGGCTATAATCTGAAGATGACAATCCATTGACAAAATTGCCCGAAGCAGGATTAAACAACCTGTACGAACCACAATCCTGGCGCCAAGGGACAAAAGCAAAAGCAGACTGCCCGTCTAAATAAATGCTGTTTTTTTTGGGTACAAATTCATCGCCTTTTCCCCAACCGCCATGACCGGTAGTGATGTAACGCAATTGGGCGTTTTTAACAGGCTTTTCCAAAGTAAAAACAACTTCCAAACCTTTGGGTTTTGAAAACATGGTGCCATATTCCTGACCGCCCATTTCCATAACATTGGTCGTATTAAAAAGCGGCAGGACAAAATTGGTTTTGCTTGTCTCTTCTTCTTGCGGATGAATAGTTATTTCTACCGAAACCCGATGGCCACCTTTATCGTAATTGCCAATAAAAACACCTACCCAAAGTTCGTTATCATTCAATATTGGTTGCAATTCTGAAATATCTTGTCTGTACTGCACCTCGCTATGCCACTGCTTATCTTTTAGTGAAATATGATTGTATTGCTTGATGCCAAAAGGCGTAAAGAAACGCATTAGCTCCGTTAGCGGCCTGTAATCGTCTTTTAAAACTACACCTTGGTATTTTTTCCCGTTTCCGTTTTCATAGATTGGCAAGGTATTAACACCGTTCTCAAAACCTTTATAAAATGTATTGCTATCATTTACGGGAATAACAAACAAAGAACCTGTACGGTCGTAGGCATCGCCTAAAGAATTGGTTTTCAATTGCACAAAAATCGGACTACCGGTACCAATAGCAGGAAATTTCACTTTGCGCAAAGCAACCGTTCCATTGGCAAACCGAAGTATGCTGTCGTTAGATTTTGATTGGTCCGAAAAATTAACCGTTTCATTTTCAAAAATTTGAAGCGTAACAAAGCGGCTTTTCCAAAGCAAATCGCGATAGGTCGGTTTGTCTAAAAAATCGGTTTGAGGCAGTGAAATACTTGCCGGCAATGCTTTTAGTTTTTCAACCTTTGTTGCCAAAATTACAAAGTTGCCATTTCGGCTCATCTCAAGGACCAAACCCAAATTTTGCCCGATAACAGTTGGCGCGCCCTGCACGTTTAGGCCATCGGTGTACCACAGTTCAATGGTGTTGGAGTTGATGATGGTTTTGGCTTTTTTGCAACGGTATCCCAATATGGTTTTGGTTTCATCAATAAACTCAAAAGACTGCAGTTTTAACTCCGATGTATCTTGCATTGCAATCGCCCTATTTTTGCTTAATTGTGCATATTGAAGGACGCTATGGTCGTTACGGTTTATATATGTTTGCTCTGAAGGAAAACCTGCTTTGCCCGAAAATATAGTTTCAGTACTTATCAAGGTCAAAGAAGGGTTTGCAAAAACCCAAATGGCGTCTTGGTTTTCGAGTTTGGCACCGTTATTCCATTTTTCATAGGTTATTTTATACGATTGCCCGTATATCGAAACAGCACATAAAAAAAGTAGAAATGACCATAAATTTTTCATGAAATATTTTTTTCCGGTTTATTCTAAAGGCAATCCATTAATTGCACCATGACTAGCATGCGCAACCACGACACCGTTTTTGATGAGTAATACCTGTGGCGATTCGTGCACAACACCAAAGGTTGCGGCAATTTCGTTCGAAACATCACGGTGGTTCAGCAAATCCAAAAAGTGGATATCCAAACGTTCATTGGTCAGGTCAAAATCTTTTTCAAACTGGTTGAGTACCATCCTACTGATACCGCAACGTGTGGAATGCTTAAAAATCAATTGTGTTTTTTCTGTGGATTTGGCCTTTATCCCATCCAATTGTTCCACAGAATGTAAGGCATTCCAGGGCAATGTTTTGGTTTCTTTTTCTTCGGATGCCTTTCCGAATATTTTATTCATGATACCCATAATGTTCCATTTGATGCACAAAATTACGAAAATTGCAGATACAAACACGGCTGCAGGTTTCACGACCTACATTTAGATTGTTATCTAAAAATTAGGCATGTTTTCCGATCAGAAGGGAAATTTTTTGTGGTTTGATGATGTGCATTTTAGCTTTCCGCAGATATCACAACCATTGACAGGGCCATAAAAACATTAAAAACGAATACAATAAAAACGAGATGAAGCTCTTAAAAACAATAACCTCACACAGTTTTGCACAGCCAATGCCGTTAACAACGTTTTGGATCAACAACTAACAACCAAAGGGTCCAAAAAACAATTGGATCCCTTGTTGGAACGGCTTATCGAAATTGCAATTTGTCATCTTTCGGTTACAACGAAAAAAAAACCGCAAATGTTCCAATACGAACAATATTGAAGCACGGCCACACCCAATATCCAGACAAAAAGTCACCCCAAAAACAATCAGATACAGACATTTTGTCCTAAAATCAATACATAAAACACTTGGTAAGATTCTTGTTTAAAACATTCAAAACAACAAAATGACCATGAACAATTTCACAATAAAATCACAAGAAGCCATACAGCAAGCCCAACAATTGGCACAACAGTATGGACATCAACAGATAGAAAACGAACACCTGTTTTACGGGATTCTTGAAGTTGATGAAAACGTATTGCCGTTTTTGCTAAAAAAACTGAACGTCAATATTTCGACCCTAAAACAGATGCTCGTAAGGCAGATTGAAAGCTTCCCGAAAGTTTCGGGCGGCGATTTGATGCTCTCTCGCGAAGCCAACAAAACGGTCAACGAGGCCTCCATCATCGCCAAAAAGATGAAAGACGATTACGTATCTGTTGAGCATTTAGTGCTTGCCATTTTTAAATCAAACAGCAAGATTGCCCAAATGCTCAAAGACCAAGGCGTGACCGAAAAAGACCTTCAAGCCGCTATTGACGAACTTCGCAAAGGCGACCGCGTCACTTCCCAAAGTCAGGAAGACACGTACAATGCACTCAACAAGTATGCAAAAAATTTAAATCAACTTGCCAAAGACGGCAAGCTCGACCCGGTTATCGGGCGCGACGAAGAAATACGCCGCATCTTGCAAATCCTGTCGCGCCGCACCAAAAACAACCCAATTCTCGTGGGCGAACCCGGCACCGGAAAAACTGCCATTGCCGAAGGTTTGGCGCACCGCATCGTGGATGGCGATATCCCGGAAAATTTGAAAGACAAGCAAATTTTTGCCTTGGACATGGGCGCACTGATTGCCGGAGCAAAATACAAAGGCGAGTTTGAAGAACGTCTGAAAGCTGTTGTCAAAGAAGTTACGTCCAGTGAAGGCGACATCGTACTATTCATTGACGAAATCCATACACTGGTCGGTGCCGGTGGCGGCGAAGGCGCCATGGATGCCGCAAATATCCTAAAACCGGCATTGGCACGCGGCGAACTGCGTGCAGTAGGCGCAACAACATTGGACGAATACCAAAAATATTTTGAAAAAGACAAAGCCCTGGAGCGCCGTTTTCAAAAAGTAATGGTGGACGAGCCCGATACCGAAAGCGCCATTTCCATTTTGCGGGGCATCAAAGAAAAGTACGAAACACACCACAAAGTACGCATCAAAGACGAAGCCATCATCGGGGCAGTCGAACTATCCGAACGCTACATTACCAACCGTTTTTTGCCGGACAAAGCCATTGACCTCATGGATGAAGCCGCCTCAAAATTGCGCATGGAAATAAACAGCAAACCCGAAGAATTGGACGTATTGGACCGAAAGATCATGCAACTCGAAATAGAAATCGAAGCCATAAAAAGAGAAGGCGACGATACAAAGCTAAAAAACCTTCGGTCAGATTTGGCCAACTTTAAAGAGCAACGCAACGAGATCAATGCCAAATGGAAAAGCGAAAAAGAAGTGGTGGACAACATCCAGAACACCAAGCTGCAAATTGAAAATTACAAGCTCGAAGCCGAACGTGCCGAACGTGAAGGCGATTACGGAAAAGTAGCCGAAATACGCTACGGAAAAATCAAAGAAGCACAAGAGCGACTCGATGCACTTCAGAAAACATTGCAGGAAAACCAGCAAGGAAACTCTCTTATCAAAGAAGAAGTCACCTACGAAGATATTGCCGAAGTGGTTGCCAAATGGACCGGCATACCAGTGACCAAGATGTTACAGAGCGACAAGGAAAAACTTCTAAAACTCGAAGACCAGTTGCACAAACGGGTCATTGGGCAGGACGAAGCCATACAGGCCGTGAGCGATGCCGTAAGACGCAGCCGTGCCGGACTCCAAAACGCACAGAAACCCATCGGCACGTTTTTGTTCCTCGGAACAACAGGTGTCGGTAAAACCGAATTGGCAAAAGCCTTGGCCGAATTCCTCTTTGATGACGAAAACGCCATGACCCGCATTGACATGAGCGAATACCAAGAGCGCCATGCCGTGAGCCGATTGGTTGGTGCGCCTCCAGGATACATAGGCTATGACGAAGGCGGGCAACTTACCGAAGCCGTACGCCGCAAACCGTATTCGGTGGTATTACTTGACGAAATTGAAAAAGCGCATCCCGACACGTTCAACATCTTGTTGCAAGTGCTGGATGAAGGCCGCTTGACAGACAACAAGGGCCGTCTTGCAGATTTCAAGAACGCCATCATTATCATGACCTCAAACATGGGAAGCCACATTATCCAAGAACGTTTTGAAGCCACAAAAGACATCGAAAGCGCTATGGAAGCGGCCAAAAACGACGTACTCGGGCTTCTCAAGCAAACGGTAAGGCCCGAGTTTTTGAACCGTATTGATGATATCATTATGTTCACGCCATTGACCCAAAAAGACATCGTTGAGATCGTGGGATTGCAACTCAAAGGCCTGACAAAAATGTTGGCAAAACAGGGCATCACTTTTGACGCCACACAGGAAGCCATTGCCTATCTGGCAAAAAAAGGCTACGACCCCGAATATGGTGCTCGCCCCGTAAAAAGGACCATCCAGAAAGAGGTACTCAACGCATTGAGCAAGGAACTGCTCTCGGGCAAAATCAAGACCGACAGCATCATCTTACTGGATGCATTTGATAGTCAATTGGTATTCAGAAACCAAGGACACCACTTGGTTGAAGACAAGTCCTGACCATGCGCAACAACCATTGGGAACAAGTTTGGAACATCCGGAATTTAGATTCATTAAACCCAATAAGCTCCAACCCTTTAATCCATAATTTTTTGGTTGGTTAATGGTAAGTGGCACAAAGCTTTTTAAGAATGAGTGCCACTTATTTTTTCTAAGGAAATCAAAAAATTGTTAAACATTAGCCAAAATAACGTTTTCGTATCAGAAACAGCGAACTTTTTTCGTTTTATGCACGTAATTATTAAAACAAACATTGCTAATTTTGCACCATATTTTGAAAGCAATACCACAGACAAATGATTAAAATCCGGACGAAAGGCAAAAATGCCTTACCGTTCATCTAAAAAGTCATTATTTTCTTTATCAAAACAGCTTCAAACCGTACTTTTAGACCACTTAACCCGAATCAAAAATGAAAGTCAACAGTTATATTGACCACACACTATTAAAGCCCGGCACCACCGAACGACAAATCATCGACTTGTGCAATGAGGCCAAAAAACACCAATTCTATTCCGTTTGTGTCAACAGCGCTTATGTACCTCTGTGCAAACAGCTATTGTCAAAAACCTATATCAAAATCTGCGCTACCGTTGGGTTTCCACTTGGGGCAATGAGTACCGAAAGCAAAGCTTTTGAGGCCCAAAAAGCAGTGGCCGACGGCGCCAACGAAATTGATATGGTCATGAACATCGGCTTTATGAAGAGCAAAAATTATGTGGCCGTATTCAAAGATATTGCTGCCGTCAAAACGGCCATAGGCAAAATCCCTTTGAAAGTCATTTTGGAAATCAGCGAACTATCAAAAAACGAAATCATCAAGGCCTGTGAAATTTGTCTCGATGCCAATGCAGATTTCATCAAGACCTCTACCGGGTTTTCCAAGAGCGGTGCCACTTTGACAGCCGTAAAGATCATCAAAAAGACCGTGCGCAACAATGCACGGATAAAAGCTTCCGGCGGCATCGGCGATTATGAAACTGCCATAAAATACATTGAAGCAGGCGCTGACAGGATCGGCACTTCTTCCGGTGTAGCCATCCTAAACGGAGAAATGTCAATTTCAGATTATTAAGCAATTGAGCCGTCGGATTGCATTGTTTGTTCGGCAGCTATCACATACACCAATTTACCCGATTATTACATAATGCGGATGTAACTGCTTTTCTGCCACGATTATATGGGCAATATCAAAATTACGCAATTCTTCAGCTGTCCAATGACTAATTTTTTTATCTTTGGATGGTAACAAAACCATCACAAATGAGCGTACACATCGAAGCCAAAAAAGGTGAAATAGCAGAAACCATTCTTCTACCGGGAGACCCGTTGCGGGCCAAATGGATTGCCGAAACATTTTTTGAAAACCCCGTTTGTTTCAACAAGGTCAGGGGCATGTTGGGATTTACCGGCACCTATAAAGGCAAACCCATTTCCACTATGGGAACCGGCATGGGCGTACCCAGCATTTCCATCTATGCACACGAGCTCATCAATGAATATGGCGTTAAAAACCTTATCCGGGTAGGCAGTGCAGGTTCATACCAAAAGCACATCAAAATACGCGATATCGTCCTTGCCATGGCCGCATCCTCAAATTCGGGTGTCAACGAACTGCGTTTTGGCGGTGCCGATTATGCCCCGACGGCCAATTTTGGGTTGTTCCAAAAAGCCGTTGCTGCCGCAAAAGCAAAAGGCATCGATGTTAAGGCCGGCAATGTGTTTACTTCCGATGAATTTTATGCCGACGATTTAGAATCTTATAAAAAATGGAGCAAGTTTGGTGTGCTTTGCGTCGAAATGGAAACCGCAGGGCTTTATACCGTGGCGGCAAAACACGAAGTGAATGCCTTGAGCATCTTGACCATTTCCGATTCTTTGGTGACCGGCGAACGTACCTCTGCCATGGAACGCGAAACAACCTTTAAGGGCATGATTGAAATTGCTTTGGAACTCGCCTAAAACCATCACACTTTAAACGATGCGATATACAATACTGACAATCATCCTGATGGCGGTTTCAATTTCATTTTCGCAAGAAGCAAAAACAGATGTCACTACCTATTATTTCATACGCCACGGCGAAAAAGACATGGTCGGTCCATCTGATAAAAACCCACACTTGAGCCATGAAGGCCTTGCACGTGCCAAAAGCTGGAGCTCCATCTTGAAAGACATTGCCTTTGACGCAATCTATTCAACCGATTACCACAGGACCAGAGAAACCGCCACACCCATTTCTAATACGACAAAAATTCCGATAACACTATATGACGTGGCCGAAGTCCTGAACCATATTGATGGCTTTAAAAATGCCACCAAAGGAAAAACGGTGCTGATCGTTGGACACAGCAACACCAACCACGACTTTGTGAATGCCATTATCAACCAAAACAAATACCCAGAAATTGACGAGAGCAACTATGGCACGCTCTTCATCATAACCATCATCGGCGAGAACATAACCGACCAGTTGCTCACCATAAATTAAGGCCCAAAACACCTTCTGGCATCTGCAAATTTTGTTTAGCTTTGCAAGCCATGCAAAAAAACATAAACATACTCAACAAAAAAGCCCGATTTGCCTACGAACTGCTGGACAAATACACAGCGGGTATCGTCCTGACCGGAACGGAAATCAAATCCATCCGCAACAGCAAGGCATCTATTGCAGAGAGTTTTTGTGAGTTCAATGACCGAGGTGAACTGTTCGTCATCAATATGACTGTTGAAGAATATGCCTATGGCACGCACTACAACCACAGACCCAAAGCAGAGCGCAAACTGTTGCTGAACAAACGCGAACTGAAGTCGCTTTACAAAGATGTTCAGGTCAAGGGCTTTGCCATCATCCCGCTACGGTTGTTCATCAATGAAAAAGGGTATGCCAAAATGGAAATAGCCCTTGCCAAAGGCAAAAAACTTTATGATAAACGAGAGACCATCAAAGACAGGGACAACAAACGCAATCTGGACCGTATCAAAAAGATTTACAAGTAGTTTTTCTTTTGTTGCATCCTATGGAATGGCATCCTTGCGCTTTGTTTCCAAATCTTACAACAATACCTTTTCAATATGACCAAATTCGTATTCACCTTGCTTATCGCTTTACTGTCTTTTACCTCGATTGCGCAAATAAAAGGCACCGTTACGGACACTAACAGCAAACCCCTCCCTTCGGTGAACATCTATATAGAAGATACCTATATTGGAACGAGCACGAATGATGCAGGCAATTACGAACTGAATGTCGATAAAAAGGGCCGGTATCGCATCGTGTTCCAATACCTCGGCTACAAAACCATCAAGAAAGACATCAATGTTGAAAAGCTACCTTTTGTATTGGATGCACAAATGGCAGAAGAAGATATTTCGCTCAATGAAGTAATCATCACTTCCGAAGGAAACCCGGCAGACAACATTATCAGAAAAGCCATAGCCAACCGCAAAGCCAATCTCGAAAAAATCAATTCCTATACCGCCGATTTTTATTCCAGAGGGTTGATACGCATCAAAAACGCCCCCGAAAAAATCCTGGGCCAGGACATCGGCGACCTTGGCGGCGGGCTGGACTCCACAAGGAGCGGCATCATCTACCTGTCTGAAACCATTTCAAAAATCGAGTTCCTTCGCCCCGATAAACTCAAAGAGAAAATCACCGCTTCAAAGGTCAGCGGTAACGATAGCGGTTTTAGCTTCAATACCGCCATGGATGTCGATTACAATTTTTATGAAAACACCATCGAACTGGGCAGCCAAATGGTGTCGCCAATAGCCAATAACGCTTTTGGTTATTACCGTTACACGCTGGAAGGCGCATTTTTTGACGACAAGGGCAACCTCATCAACAAAATAAAAGTAACACCCAAACGCATAAACGACCCCGTGTTCTCGGGATTTGTGTACATCGTTGAAAATCAATGGAACCTTTATGCCGTCGAACTCAACACAAGCGGTACACAGGCACGGATCCCAGCTGCCAATACCATATCCATCCAGCAGGATTTTTCCTTTTCGGAAAAAGACCGGATTTGGGCAAAAATTTCACAGACCATAGATTTTAATTATGGTATTTTTGGCGTAAAAGGTGACGGCAGATTTACATATGTTTATAGCAATTATGTGTTCAATGCCACATTGACCAAAAAAGATTTTGGGCGCGAAATCCTGTCTTTTGAAATTGAAGCCAACAAGAAAGATTCTACCTTTTGGCAAGTGGTGCGCCCTGTGCCGCTGACGGTTGAAGAGCGTACCGATTACATCAAAAAAGACAGCATACAAACGGTGCGCGATTCAAAAGTGTATAAAGATTCCGTAGATGCCGTAAACAACAAGTTCAAGTTTGGCAATTTGTTGACAGGCTACAATTACAGCAACTCATACGAAGATTGGCATATGGGAATCCTGTCGCCACTTTCCACTTTGACGTTCAACACCGTACAAGGATGGAACGCCAACATCAATGCCTATTACCGAAAAAACTACGACAAATACAAACGCTACCTGTTACTTAACGGAACGGTAAACTACGGCTTTAGTGACGAGAAACTCCGGGGCACGGTATCTGCAGCCTATAAATTTGACAATATAAAAAGGGCGTACCTCAATGTTTATGGCGGCGTGGAAGCAAAACAGTTCAACGAGAGCGAACCCATATCAAAACCACTCAACACAACTTATTCACTTTATGGCGAGCGCAATTACATGAAATTGTACGAACGCACATTTGCCAAAGCCAACTATACAACAGAACTCTTTAACGGTTTGCGATTGGGCACTGCCTTGAACTACGAGCATAGGCAACCGCTCCGCAACACCACAGACCAAACTTGGTACCCAAAGGCCAAAAGGGATTACACGAGCAACAATCCGCAACTACCTGACGACCACGACACAATGCCTTTTTTGAGCCATCATATCCTGAAGTTTGGATTTAACGCACGCATCAATTTTGGACAGGACTATATCAGTCATCCCGATGGGAAGTACAACATTCCAAACTCAAAATACCCTACCCTTTTCTTGAGGTACGAAAAAGGCTTCGCCGCCACCAATGACGACTATAACTTTGACAAAGTGTCTTTCCGGGCCACACAAAGCTTCTCCATTCGGGACAAAGGCACTTTTGAATACAATCTCAAAATGGGCAAGTTTTTTAGCTCGGACGGTATAGCCTTTATGGACTACCATCACTTTAATGGCAACCAAACCCACATTGGCGAGGGCAGTTACCTCAATGTTTTCAACAACCTGCCCTACTACACACACAGCACCAACGATGCCTATATGGAATTTCACGCAGAGCACGACTTCAACGGGTTTTTGCTCGGCAAACTACCATTGATCAACAAACTGAACTTTAACCTTATCCTTGGCGCACATGCCCTTGCAACACCCAATACAAAACCTTACCAAGAATACACCATAGGCATTGACAATATCGGCTGGGGAAAATTCCGTTTTTTGAGGGTTGACTATGTACGCAGTTACCAGAGTGGTTTTGTGGACGATGCCTGGATGTTCGGGGTTAAGTTCTTTTGATAACGGCAGGAATTGGCTTTTACTTTGACCCTGACCCCGAAACACGTTTAGCGTAACAGGTTTTCGTGGTTAGGGTTGGGCGGTATGTTCCAAAAGACAAATCCCGAGATTCAAAAATATGATTGTCCAATTACCAACCACGACCCATTAGCGCTCACTTGGTTTCATGACTTCGGGCGTTTGTTCTTGAGCATCTGCAGGTAGAGGTTTTCGACCTTTTTTCGTGCCCATGGCGTTTTGCGCAAAAACTTCAAGCTCGATTTAACCGAAGGATTATCGGTAAAGCAGCGTATGGTTACCTTGGTTCCCATATATTCCCATCCGTAATGTTGCTCAAGTTCCGTAACGATCTGCTCAAGTGTGATGCCGTGCAATGGGTTGTTGGGTTGCATATAGCGATAATTGATTTAAAATTTACTCAAAAATAAAACGAATTGCACCGCTCAACGGCCATTATCCTCTTCGGTACCTATTTCTATTTCTTCTTCGTTTTGGATTGCCTTCTTTTGAATTTTCGTTGTTTGAATCCGTAGGTTGGCGATGTTGTTTTTGCTGTCGTTGTCGGTTTTGTTGTGGCTTGACAGGGTCTGTCGAAGCATCCGGGTCGGGTTCAAAACCTTCCACCACAGCAGCCGGAATGCGCAATCCCACCAACTTTTCGATATCGCGAAGAAATGCCGTTTCGTCGGCACTTACCAGAGATACCGCCTCACCACTGGCGCCTGCCCTACCGGTTCTGCCTATGCGATGCACATAATCTTCCGAAATGTTGGGTATTTCAAAATTGACCACATGCGGCAGCAGAGGAATATCAAGACCGCGCGCGGCAATATCCGTAGCTACTAACACCCTGATCGTGCCTTTTTTAAAACTGTCCAACGCTTTGGTACGTGCTGCCTGGGTTTTGTTACCGTGAATCGCCAATGCAGAAATATTATTACCTATCAGCTTTTTGGTCAGATTGTTGGCGCCGTGTTTGGTACGCGTAAAAACCAGCACCTGTTCCCACTGACCATCATTGATGAGCTTGATGAGCAAGCCTGTTTTGCGCGTCTTGTCCACACGGTACACTTTTTGGCTGATGGCCTCAACGGTCGTATTTTCCGGAGTAGCCTCAACCTGCACGGGATGGTGCAAAATGTCATTGGCCAAAGCTTTAATGTCTTTTGAAAAAGTAGCCGAAAACAGCAAGTTCTGTCTTTTGGACGGCAACAAAGCCATAATCTTCTTGATGTCGCGCAAGAAGCCCATATCGAGCATGCGGTCGGCCTCATCGAGCACCAAAACCTCAACATTGCTCAAGGATAGCTCCCGCTGGTTGTGCAGGTCCAGAAGCCTGCCCGGAGTCGCCACAAGCACGTCAATGCCTTGGCGAATGGCTGCTACTTGGGGATTTTGATTGACACCGCCAAAAATGACCGTACTCTTGATGTCCAAAAATATACTGTAAGCCTTAACATTGTCATAAACCTGTGCTGCCAGTTCGCGTGTGGGCGTCAATATCAAAGCCCTAATGGGTCGATGGCGCAATCGCTGGCCCATGGACAGCCTTTGCAAAATGGGCAAGGTAAAGCCGGCAGTTTTTCCGGTACCGGTCTGTGCCGATGCCAGAACGTCCTTACCCTCAAGAATGACGGGAATGGCTTTTTGTTGTATGGGAGAAGGGGTTTCGTAACCCTGTTTGCTGACCGCCTTTAGCAAAGCATCCGACAGTCCTAATGAGCTGAATGACATAGTAAGTTTTTGGCAAATGATCACCACGTTTTTATTAGTGTCATTCCATAATTGAGGGCAAAGGTACGCTTTATTTATCGTTTTTTTATGAAAGACGGCATCTCATTTTTAACGATCAACGAGTTGGCACCCGTCTCGATGCCCTGTTTTGCCGAACGTGTTTCAGTATCTCGTTGCGCCCAGTCCCAATTGGCACGGAAACCCGTTAAGGGTGACAGGTTCTATGAAACGGGATTTGGGCGACAGAGCAACAAGATCAGAAATCCAAGCAGTGCGGACAATAAATTTCGTTATCTTCGTTTTGTTAATCGTTTATTTATGAACACATCAAAACGCATCGGGCTTGTTTTGGGCCCGTTAATGTTTGTCCTGATCCTGTTGTTTTTTAACCCCGAAGGCCTATCGTCGCAAGCCCGTGCCGTCCTCGCCTCCACCACCTGGATAGCCGTCTGGTGGGTTACCGAGGCCATTCCCATTGCGGTCACCGCCTTGCTTCCCATCGTACTTTTTCCAATGACCGGAGCCTTGGGACTGAATGATACCACCAGTGCCTTTGGCCATAAATATGTGTTTTTGTACATGGGCGGTTTCATCATAGCCATTGCCATAGAAAAATGGAACCTGCACCGGCGCATTGCCCTGAACATCATCAACCTCATAGGTTCTGACGTCAAGAAAATCATTCTCGGTTTTATGGTTGCCACGGCTTTTTTGAGTATGTGGATCAGCAATACCGCCACTGCCGTTATGATGTTGCCCATCGGGATCGCCATCGTTACCCAACTCAAAGACAACCCCGCCACCATCGAGAACGAAAACATCATTTTTGGCAAGGCCATGATGCTCGCCATTGCTTACAGTGCTTCCATAGGCGGCGTGGCAACCCTTATCGGCACACCGCCCAATCTGGTTTTGGCAGGCGTGGTACTGGATACCTATGGCTATGAAATCACGTTTTTGGAGTGGTTCAAATTCGGGTTTCCCATTTCGGTATTATTATTGTTACTCTGCTGGAAATACCTGACATCTTATGCCTTCAAGTTTGAACAAAAAGCATTTCCCGGAGGCAAAGCCGAAATAAAACGCCTCAAAAGTGACCTCGGGAAGATTCGATACGAAGAAAAAATGGTTGCCGTGGTTTTTGGCACGACGGCCTTTTTCTGGATTTCGCGTTCGTTCCTGTTTGGCAATATACTGCCAAAATTAGACGACACCATCATTGCCATGGCCTCTGCCATCATCTTGTTTTTGATACCGTCCAAGGACAAAAAGACGAAGCTCATGGGTTGGGACGATGCCGTAAAGCTCCCGTGGGGCATCATCTTGCTTTTTGGTGGCGGCCTTGCCATTGCCAACGGCTTTGAGAGCAGCGGCTTGGCACAATGGATCGGCTTGCAGATGAGCAGCTTTGAAGGATTGTCCACCATTATTTTAGTGTTGCTATTGGTCACGGCGGTCAATTTCTTGACCGAAATCACCTCCAACCTTGCCACAACCGCCATGCTCTTGCCCGTACTGGCGCCAATGGCCTTGAGCGTGGACATCCATCCGTTTGTGCTCATGGTGGGCGCTACCGTGGCGGCAAGCTGCGCCTTCATGTTGCCGGTAGCCACACCGCCCAACGCCGTGGTGTTTGGCTCGGGATATCTACGGATCCCCGACATGGTACGCAAAGGACTGGCTATGAATTTTATTTCCATCATTGTCGTAACGGCATTTGTCTTTTTTGTACTACCGGTACTTTGGGATATTGTGGTGAAAGGGTTTCCGGAGCAGTTGAAACGATGAAAGAGGGACTTTGGGTTATGGTCATGAGTTCATAGTTTGTGGAGTCCTGTCGTTCCGGAGCCTACCGGCAGGCAGGAGTTCCGGGTGACAGCTTCGGGAGGGTTGATATTGAAGTTGAAGTTCAGGTTTACGATTTGGAATTTGCGGCCTGCCTCCGCAAGCTTTAACAGGCAAGTTTGGAATTTGAAATTCGTTTTTTCACTGAACACTCCCTACCGAATACCGAGCTTTAAACATTCCCCTTTGTTTTTTGTTAATAATTTGACAACCACGACACAACAACAATATTGACATTTTATATTATATTTGCAGTTACCCTCAATTAATTAATTGATTTTATCCGATAAAATGCATCCTTATTACCCCCTCAATGCCCTTAAAGTATTAAGCCACACCAGTGTGCGTACTGTCCAAACGTTTTTTAAACCGTTTGTGTCCCATATGCTCTTTGTCTTACTGCTGTTGAGTGGGACTTTGAGTTGGGGGCAATATTCAACAGGTTTTGAAGATGTGACAATAGGCGGATACGCAGGAGGAACTTTTACAACATCTACCATACAATGGTCTTATTTAGAAGTTACAAATGGTAATCAAGCTGCTGATTATCGTGTAGGCGATAAGTCTGCTCGTTTTCGTAATAGAACTGGTAGTCATATAACTATGAATCAAAATAAAACGAATGGTATAGGTGAAATATCATTTAATTACAGAAGGTATGGTTCTGATTCAGGGCAGCAACAATATAGAGTGGATTATTCAACTGATAATGGTACAAATTGGATCCTTATAGGAACATTTACACCAAATAATACAACTGTAACAACATTTTCGCAAACTGTGAATGTGGCGGGAGCTATTAGAGTTAGGGTTATAGCAAATACAACACCAGAAGGTACCGAAGACAGGAGATGGAATTTGGATGAGTTGGTAATAACAGATTATACAATACCCACCTACAACGTCAACTACAACGCCAACGGTGGCACGGGAGCACCATCAGACCCAAACAGTCCATACACTTCGGGTGCTACGGTTACGGTCCTGGGTCCCGGTTCCATGACAAGGGCTTTTTATAATTTTGTTAATTGGAACACCGCAGCCAACGGTTCTGGCACGCCTTACGACCCGGGCGATACTTTTTCCATGCCCGGCAATAATGTCACCTTACGCGCCCAATGGGCAGCCATAACCGATGCCGTGGACTGGTGCAATGTGCAATGGCCCGGCACTGGCAATAGCAACCAATGCAATGAATATAACGTCTATGCACAGGTATATGAAGCAGGATTGACCGATGTTACCAATGGCCAAGCTCCCGGCATTACTGCATGGATTGGGTATAGTACCGCCAATACAGACCCAAGTGGCGGTGGCTGGACATGGGTTGCGGCAACTTTTAATGTGGAAGCAGGCAACAACGACGAGTATATGGCAGACCTCGGCGCACACCTCAATGCTGCCGGGACGTATTATTACGCCAGCCGTTTTCAGCTCAACGGAGGGCCATATAGGTATGGCGGTTACAATATTAATCCCGGTAATATCGCGCTTTGGGATGGTGTTGACAATATAAATGGAACTGTAAACGTGGTCAATGAGCAAGCCAACTTCTGCAACATAGATTACCCAAAAACGGCAACTATAATCGCAGGGGATAACCACACTGTCTATGCACAGATTTATGAACCGGGCATAACTGACGCCCCAGGACAAGGTGGAGGCATAGAAGCAGAGATGGGCTACAACACCATAGGCATAGATTATGAACCTTGGCAAGCTACAGGATGGACATGGCTACCCGCAACTTATGATTCTGATGCCAACGGCATACAAAATGACCAATATGCAGCCACTTTCGTTGCTCTACCCGCTGACACCTATTATTACGCCAGCCGTTTCCGTATCCATTGCAATGAATGGTCGTATGGCGGTATCCAATCTGATAATGTTGGAAATTTTTGGACTACAGGAACATTCAACAACGGTACATTAACGGTTAACAACCCGCCACTGGCAGATGTGGTCATTACAGAAATAATGTACAACCCAACGGGGAATGATGACGAATGGATTGAAATTTGCAACGTGTCCGGCAGTACCCAAAACTTGAGCGGGTATATTGTACGGACAGATGTACCTTACGATTTTACATTTCCTATTGGAAGTTTCATAGCTGATGGCCAGTGCATCACTGTGTCTTTGGGAAGCAATGGCGATGGCACTTACAACAACCCATGCCCTTTTACGCCCGACTACGGAATTGGCGCCAGCACCAATAACACCAACCATTTATTAAATAGTGCCGGCGACCACAGTGTTCAACTATTGGCGCCTGATGGTATTACAATTGCAGATTCTGTTGTTTACAACAGAAATCATGGCGGAAACGGTAATGATGCCACATTGCATGTCATTGACATTGGTCTTGACAACTCAAATACTTCGACCAACTGGCAACAAGTGTTTTACGGTGGCACCCCCGGGATTAACTTTTTGGTTTCGCCTTGTTCTCCGATGGTTCCAAAAATTGATGTGGAACGCAATACTTATGCTTCCATACCCAATGGCGCTAATGCAAATACCGGACATAACACCATTTGGGCAGCCACGAACGTTGGCAATCCTGTCAGTAAAACATTTTATGTACGCAATGAGGGTTTCGCTCCCTTAACGATAGATTCCATGACTTCGTCCAATCCCACTGATTTCACATTGGACGATATTCCTGCTTCTTTTCCGCATGTACTTGCTCCAGGTGCTTATATTGAGTTTTTAATCGTATTTAACCCGAGCAGCACTATTCCAGTTACAAAAAATGCAACCATCACAATCGAGAGCGATGATGCAGATGAAAACCCATATACTTTTGGTGTCAGGGGTACAGCAGGATGCGAGCTAACTACCGGCAATCTTTTTCCGGCATCCGGTCCTGTGGGTACCGAAATTAGTATCACTACCAACGAAGTACGAAACCTTACCGGCGCCACGGCCACACTTAGCGGCGTACCATTGACGATACTATCATCTTCCTCAAATCTATTGGTTGTGCAAGTGCCCGACACAGTTACTACTGGTGGCGCATTGATTGTATCACTGACCAATGGATGCGATTTTACCAGTGCGTTTACTTTGATAGATAGTGCTGTTTTAGGTTGCGAAGGTACCGGAGGCGCCAATGCGAGTGATATCTTTATCAGCCAAGTAACAGATTCTGGTAAAGATTCTGTCACCTTAATAGAGCTTTACAATGGTACAGGAGGCACCATAAACCTCAACAATTACTCGATATCACTTTATAATAACGGTAGGAGCACTCCTGTCAACTCCAATTTTACTATCAATTTGAACAATGTAAATCTTCTCAACGGAAATACATACGTCCTTGCTATTGGTGCCAACGATAATCAATGTCAAACAGAACACAATCTTTCGGTATTAGCCGATCAACAATACAGTTATTCCGGCGTGAGCCTTAATTTTTCAAATAACAGCAATAATTCAATAGGCCACGATCATTTAAGACTATACAATGGCGCAACCCATATAGACTCTTGGGGTGTTTATGAAGACGAAACATGGGCTACTACCTTGAATTTGGGCGGTAAAGGCGCAAACTTTATACGAAGAAATGATGTAACTGCACCAAACACAACCTTTACCAATGCCGATTGGGTCGTACAAGATTGGGGCAATACCTGTGCAGATTTGGACTATTCAGATATTGGCTCTTTTGATTTTCTGTCAGGCTCACTTCCAATAGTTAGTGCCTTGAACCCTCCAATGTCGAACTGCACAACGACTTCACTATCAATAACCGCTTCCGAAGGCCATGTAGGCGGCAATACCCTTGTTTACCAATGGTATTACAACGCACCGGGCGAAACGGGCTGGACTGCTGTACCCGATAATGCCATCTATGATGATGTTAATACCGACACACTTCAGATCTTGGATTTCACCGGTTTGTACGACTACCAATTTTACTGTGAGGTAAGGGAAAACGATGCAACTTGTTTTGTAGCCAGCAACGCCATAAAAATCCAAACCAAAACTTGGCTCGGCACCACATCCGATTGGTACGATGCAGCAAACTGGAAACCTACTGGCGTCCCGACAGACAATGATTTTGTGGTCATTGGCAGTACAGGAGTAGCACCTGTACTTGTCGGAACCGGCTATATCCCTTTGCCTCCACCTCCGGCGTCTGCCAAATCGATTGCGGTACAAAGTGGCGCAACATTAACCATACCTTCAGACAGACACTTGGTTGTTGAAGATTGTGTCGTCAACTTTGGCTCTATTAATCTGGAAAACACAGCAAGCCTTGTACAGATCAACGAAACCAACAACAACAGTGGCAACGGCAGTTTTACGATGGATCGTACCGTTACCAATATTTTTGCCAACAATTACATCTATTGGTCATCGCCTATTGAAGGTTTTGATATTGCTTCGCCAGCTTTACCGGGGTCATCCGCACATCGCTACCACTGGGATCCTTTGGCAACCAATGACAACGGCACCCATGGCAACTGGGAGACCGCAACAGGGTCTATGGCCCGAGGTAAAGGTTACATCGTAAGAGTTCCGGGAGCTGCTGCAAACCTAACAGCAACCTTTACGGGCGGCATCAATATTGGTACCCCTTTTAATGGCACTTTTACCATTGCACTTGCAAAAGGAACCAATAACACAGACCCAATAGACAACCTCTGGAACTTATTGGGCAACCCGTATCCGTCGGCAATTTCGGCAGATACATTTATCAGTGTCAATGCCTGTGTCCTCGATGAAGATCCGGGTACAACACCACCTGTTGTCGGCACTGTCTATTTATGGCAGCATGAAGATGTGCTAAATGCAACAAATACCGACCCATTCTATCAGGATTTTGATTTAAATTATGATGCCAATAACTATGTAATCTATAACTATACGGGCGCCACCCCTCCTGAATTTAACGGCAATATTGCATCGGGGCAGGCATTTTTTGTACTTATGGAAGAAAGTCTTCCAAGTGCATCGGTAACCTTTACCAACGCCATGCGCCATGATGCTTACATGCCACATGAGAACAACCAGTTTTTGAGGACCGCTCCCGATCAAGAATCGTCCAACGCCCTTGAGCGCCACAGGATATGGATGGATCTGGTAGCACCAAACAACACTTCATCGACCATTTTGATTGGCTATGTAACGGATGCAACCAACGAGCGTGACCGCCTGTTTGACGGCTACGAAACCAGTTCAACTGGGCTTGGTTTCTACTCCTTGGTAGATGATCGCCATATGGGCATACAGGGACGGGGCTTACCGTTTAAGGACACAGACTTGGTGCCACTGGGCATAAGGCTTGACCAAACGGGCATCTTTACCATTGCCATCCACAAATTGGACGGACTGTTTGCCGACGGCCAGAACATCTATCTGGAAGACATATATACCAATACCATCCACGATATGCGGGCTGCGCCTTATACCTTTACATCGGATAGTGGCACGTATAACGACCGTTTTGTCTTAAAGTACACCAACTCGCTCTTAAACATTGACGATGCTACTTTGACAGCCAATGACCTTATCATTTTTGAGATGGGTAACGGCAATGTCAAGTTCAGCGTTGGGCAAGACCACACCATCAAGACTGTAGAGATTTTCGATATGTTGGGCAGAAGGCTATATAACTTAAACGGTCAGCACAGTGTCGAGATTTATGATCTTTCGCAATTGAGTCAAGCGGCTTACCTTGCCAAAGTGACTTTGGGCAACGGCCAGACCATCAGCAAACGTGCAGTGATGAGGAAGTGAGTAGTGGGTAGAGGTTAGCAGGTAGTGGGTGGAAAGTTAGAATAGGCATAAACCCACTTGTCACGCTGAGCCTGTCGAAGCGCAACCGAAGTACCATCAAACCTATCTTGTCACGCTGAGCCTGTCGAAGCGCAACCAAAGTACCAACAAACCTATCTTGTCACGCTGAGCCTGTCGAAGCGTCTTGTACTATAGGCGACGCCCTACGGATGCCCTATGGATACCCTATGAAACAACTAAAGGGAAGCTACCCGACACCGTTGTACTGTGCCAATTTTGATTCTTGTTTCATGGTTTTGGGATTCAGTCTTCGACAGGCTCAGACTGACAAAATCCTGCACCTGTCACGAAA
>JRYL01000193.1_pt1 | contig 145093 bp, 130 predicted proteins | sample 235391 | NCBI WGS metagenome assembly JRYL01 (sample SAMN03074223, study PRJNA261481) | activated sludge metagenome | biome: Wastewater Treatment Plant; feature: Wastewater; material: Activated sludge; isolation source: activated biomass of a wastewater treatment plant treating wastewater from......
TCGCCAAGCCGAAAACCGTTAGCTGTAATTTTATGGAACGACACGAATACTTCAACTTTTTTCACGACATCGGCACGGCTGACTACAATTTGCTGACCCAAAACCTGAAAACAAAGACTTTTAAGAAAGGCGACTTCATAACCGTTTCGGGACAAATCCAGCGAGAACTTTATTTTGTAAAAAGCGGTGTGCAAATGTCTTACTTTGACACCGACAACAAAACTCACGTTATTGCATTTACTTATCCGCCAAACTTGTGTGCCATTCCCGAATCGTTTCAGTTTCAAATCCAGTCAAAGTATTTTCTCTCTTGTCTTACCGACAGCGAATTGGACTACATAACTTTTGAAGAACTGCAAAAACTGTTTGACAAATCGCAACAGATAGAACGACTTTTCAGACGAATGACAGAATTTGTTCTGGCAGGAATGATTAACCGCCACATTGAACTGCACAGTATGACCATTGAAGAACGCTACAAAACATTTTGCCAAAGAAGCCCGCACTTGCTTCAACTTGTGCCACACAAATACATCGCATCTTATTTGGGCATTGACCCGACTAATTTCAGTAAGTTGTTTAACACCATAAAATTCTAATGTTGGTCTATACCAAGATTAGTTTTCAAAACAGTTAAGACCTTTGCCGTAAAAATTTAATAATTATGGCAAATCATTGGCTTAATACATCGGAGTATCCATTTACTTCAAATTACTTGGACATCAACGGACACAAACTCCATTACATTGACGAAGGACAGGGAGAAACGATATTGTTTGTTCACGGAACACCTTCGTGGAGTTTTGACTATCGCAACATCATTAAAAAAATAAAAGAAAATTATAGATGTGTTGCTATTGACCACATTGGTTTTGGACTTTCGGACAAACCCGAACATTACGATTACTCCACCCAAAACCACAGCAAAACGCTTGAAAGATTTGTGCTTGAAAAACAGTTAGACAACATTACGCTTGTTGTTCACGATTTTGGCGGTGCTATCGGGTTGAACTTTGCCATTCAACACCCTGAAAAAGTAAAAAATTTGGTTGTTCTCAATTCTTGGTTATGGAGCAGCAAAACTGACCCCGACTTTATCAAATTGAGTAAAATACTGAAAAGTCCTTTGCTTCCTTTTCTTTATCGCTACCTGAATTTTTCGCCAAAATTTATTTTACCCAAATCGTTTGGCGACCGCAAACTTTCCAAGCATTTAGTAAAGCAATACACCAAACCTTTTGCCGACAAAACCCAACGAAACGGAGCATTGGCATTTGCCAAATCGTTGCTTAACGACCAAGATTGGTTTGAACAACTTTGGAATAAACGACAAACAATTTCAAACAAGCCGACATTGTTCGTTTGGGGAACAAAAGACCCTGTAATCAAACCGCATTACCTTGACAAGTTTCAAAACGGTTTTACAAACTCAAAGACTATTCAACTTGAAACTTGCGGACATTTTCCACAGGAAGAACAACCTGAAATAGTAACAAAATCTATACTCGACTTCCTGACAAACAATAAAAACCACAGCTAACAGCGGTTTGGCGCAAGCGGGGGTTTCGTGCTTCGTAAGACAGTTTTTCGTAAATTTGAGCTTTCGGCTTCGTATGAAAGGTAGTGCTAAAAATCCCCGCCTTCGCCAAGCCCCGAAACGTTAGCCGTCAGTGTAAAAAACCAGACAACCAACAGAATGACAATGAAATTTTTGCTGCATAAAGACATAAAAGAAAATAAAGAAATTGCCACCACACAAATGGCACATTTGGTTTTGCCCGATACACAAGCCAACGCTTCACAAATGCACAGCATTCACGAACACCAATTAATATTCATTACATCGTGAGTAAAACCAAAAGAGCCACTTTTTCCCTACGCACCAAAGACAATAGAGACGAAACAATTCAACTTTGTAGAACTCCTACTTAAAATTAATTTTATAAAAAGTTTGGATATTAGAAAACTTTGTTTACTTTTGTAGCGTCATTACAAAGGAATAAATTTTGAAAACGCTAATAAAAGATATCACACACATCCAAACCGGACTATTTGCAAAGCCTGCTGGTATTGGCGAATTGGTGTATCTACAGTCCAAGCATTTTGACGAATATGGTCAGTTGCATGCTGTTTTACATCCCGATTTGGTGGCTGACGGTATTTCCGAAAAACACTTATTGAAGGACGGTGATGTTCTTTTTGCTGCCAAAGGAACCAAAAACTTTGCAGCCGTTTTGGAAAACCACAACGAACCATCTGTGGCTTCCACTTCCTTTTTTGTTATCAGACCAACTGGCAACAAAGTGTTGCCTCGGTTTTTGGCTTGGTTTCTTAATAACCATACCACACAAACACTTTTAAAAGGTCAAGCCATTGGTACTTCCATTCCTTCTATTTCAAAACAGGTTTTAGAGAATTTGGAAATACCAGTTCCAGATATTAAAACGCAAAAGGCAATCGTAGAAATTTCAAAACTCCGCAACAAAGAAAAATCTTTGAAACAGAAAATTGAAACACTGAGAGAAAAACAAATTCAACAACAGCTTTTAAGAGTTATAAATTATAAGTGATAAGTTATGAGTGAAGGAAAATCTCCATTAATATCAAAATCTTTTTCGTTTGCAGTGAAGTGCATTAATTTATACAAGCACTTAGACGAAACAAAAAAAGAGTTTGTTTTAAGCAAACAAATTTTACGTTCCGGAACATCGGTAGGAGCCAATATCAGAGAGGCACAAAATGCCCAAAGCAAAGCCGATTTCATTCATAAACTATCCATTTCACAAAAAGAATGTGATGAAACATTATATTGGCTTGAGCTTTTGTTAGAGACAAATTTTATCTCTAAAGAAGAATTCAACTCTATAAATAGTGAAGCCCTTGAACTCCTTAAAATGCTACGCAGTGCAATCATCACCACCAAGAACAAAAACTCATAACTCATAACTCATAACTCATAACTCATAACTCATAACTCATAACTCATAATTCATCATTCAAATGAAAATAACACAGAAAGACATTAACGATGCAGTTTGGAAAGCCTGCGACACCTTTAGAGGAAGCATTGACCCTAGCGTTTACAAAGACTATGTGCTTACCATGCTGTTCCTAAAATATCTCAGCGATGTGCATGACGATAAAATGGAAGGCTACCTAAAAAAGTATAACGGTGATGTGGAACGAGCCAAACGTGCCATGCAACACGAACGCTTTATTGTACCGGAACATAGTCACTTTAAATTCCTGTACGATTCTCGTAACGAAGCCAATATTGGCGAACTCATCAACATCGCCTTAACGGATTTGGAAGAAGCCAACCGTGAAAAGCTGTATAGTGAAGATGGTGCAGGGATATTCCAAAACATTGACTTTAACAGTAGCAAGTTGGGTGAACCTAAAGACAAAAACCAACGCCTGAAAACCCTGCTCATTGATTTCAAATCGGACAAGCTTGACCTACGCCCTTCCCACTTGGACGGCAACGATATTATTGGCGGTGCTTACATGTTTCTGATTGAAAATTTTGCCAGTGATGCAGGTAAAAAAGCGGGTGAATTTTTTACGCCAAAAGAAGTTTCTACACTCATTGCAAAACTCACCAAATCAAAACCCGGTTCTCGGATTTGCGACCCCACTTGTGGCTCTGCTTCTCTCTTGATTAAAGCAGGCGAAGAAGTGGGTTCAGATAATTTTTCGCTTTACGGACAAGAAGCCAACGGCAGCACCTGGGCTTTGGCAGTGATGAACATGTTTTTGCATGGTTTTGATAATGCCACCATTCGGTGGGGCGATACCATCCGCAACCCGAAACTGAAAGAAGGTGACCAGTTGATGAAGTTTGATACTGTTGTTGCCAATCCACCTTTTTCTTTGGATAAATGGGGAAAGGTAGAAGACAAGGACGGTGATAAAACCACCATCAGCTACGACCCTGAAACCGATAAATACAACCGTTTTTGGAGAGGCGTGCCACCCAAAAGCAAAGGCGACTGGGCCTTTATCAGCCACATGATAGAAACGCTGAACGAACACGGCAAAGCCGGTGTGGTAGTGCCACACGGTGTACTTTTCCGTGGAGCCAGTGAAGGGAAAATCCGTAAAAAGGTTATTGAAGAAAATTTGCTGGAAGCAGTAATTGGCTTACCTGCCAACCTGTTTTTTGGTACCGGCATACCGGCTGCTATCCTCATTTTTAATAAAGGAAGAACCAAACAAAAGGACACTGAGCGTAGCCGAAGTGTTTTGTTTATTGATGCTAGCAAACATTACGAAAGCGCCAAAAACCAAAACAAACTGCGTGATAGCGATATTGAACACATCGTAACCACCTACCGTGATTTTGCATTCGGAAAACTACAGCCCGGTGTAGTGGAAGACAAATACAGCTATGTAGCCACTCCCGAAGAAATACAGGAAAACGACTACAACCTGAATATCCCCCGCTATGTAGACACCTTTGAAGAAGAAGCGGAAGTGGACATTGCAGCCGTGCAGAAGGAGATTGAGCAACTGGAAGGTGAATTAGTGAAAGTGCAAAAAGAGATTGACCAATACTTAACCCAATTGGTGAAATGATGGGAGAAAAAAATAGTCTTGAAAAATTTGGAATACTTGATATTCCAAAAGGATGGCAAATCAAAAAGCTTAAAGACATTTTGATAGAAGGTCGATTGGGCGGAAACTATGAAAATGCTGAAGCAAATAATGGAGTACCTGTTATAAAAATGGGGAATCTTGATAGGGCTACTATTAAAATTGATAAGATTCAATACTTGCCGGAAAATGAAACTTACAATCAAGAAGATGTATTGGTTAAAGGAGACTTGTTGTTCAATACAAGAAATACACTAGAGTTAGTTGGCAAGGTTGCGATTTGGAATAACGAACTACCATTTGCGGTTTATAACTCGAACCTAATGCGAATGAAATTTGACAGTTCCTTTGTGGAGTCAACGTGGTTTATGAACAGGGCTTTTAATTCTTATTATGGATTAAGACAGTTAAGAGGGATAGCAACTGGAACAACAAGTGTTGCAGCAATTTATGGTAGAGATTTAGAGTCAATAAAGTTTCTACTCCCCCCACTCTCCGAGCAAAAAGCCATAGCCCAAGTGCTGAGCACGGCAGATGCCGCCATCCACACCACCGAAAAACTCATAACCCAAAAAGAACTCCGCAAAAAATGGCTCATGCAGCAATTGCTTACGGGAAAGAAACGGTTGAAAGGGTTTGGTGGGGAGTGGAAGGAATATCTTTTAGGAGATTTAGGTGAAACTTATACAGGATTGACTGGTAAAAATAAAGATGATTTTGGTGAGGGTAAACCATATATACCGTATTTAAATATATTCAACAATGCTAGTATTGATATTTTAGATTTTGATTTTGTAAGAATTACCGAATCTGACAATCAGAATAGGGTAAAATATGGAGATATTTTCTTTACGGTTTCATCTGAAACGCCTGATGAAGTTGGAATGGCTTCGGTGATGCTTGATGAAGTTGAAGAGTTATACCTAAATAGCTTCTGCTTTGGGTTTCGACTCCATAACTTCAACGTATTGATACCTGAATTTAGCAGCTATTTTTTTCGAGCAGATGAATTTAGAAAAGAGATTTTCAAACTCTCGCAAGGTGCAACAAGATACAACTTGTCAAAAAATAATTTGATGAAATTGAATGTTGTTTTACCTCCAAGAGACGAACAAACCGCCATTGCCCAAGTGCTGCAAGCGGCAGATAAAGAAATATCGCTTTTGAAACAAAAGGCGGAGAAACTAAGAGAGCAAAAAAAGGGGTTGATGCAGCAGTTGTTGACGGGGAAAAAACGTCTGAATCAGGATTTTCAGGATTTGATGATGAACAGGATAACTAAATCTGAAAATAATCAAGAAAATCCTGGTAATTCTGTAAATTCTGATTCTGACAATAATCTTAATAATCCTAAAATCCGGTAAATCATGATTCTGACAATTGATGAGCTGACATACAAAATAAATGGCTGTGCAATGAAAGTACACAATACATTGGGAAATGGTTTTCAGGAGGTCATTTACCAACGTTGTTTGGCTATTGAATTGGAGCGAACAGGAATTTCTTTTGTAAGAGAGCAGGAACACACCATTTATTACGAAGGACTTAATGTAGGAACAAGGCGAGCCGATTTTGTAGTAGAAGGCAAAGTAATTGTTGAGTTAAAAGCCTTGATAAACCTTGAAGATGTGCATCTGGCTCAGGCAAAGAATTATGTAGTAGCGTATGATTTTCCCATTGGCTTGCTCATCAATTTTGGAGCAACCAGTTTGCAATTCAAAAAAATTTACAACCCAAAATACACCGTAAAATCAAGTAAATGTATTAATCCTGTAAATCCTGATCCTGACAATGTATAAAATACCACAACTCCCCCTGCCTTTGGATTTAGAATCCAAAACCATCCTGAAAAAAACGGCTGCTGCCCGCAGTGCCTTAGCCGAAATGAAAGGGGCTGCATTGAGCATTCCCAATGAAAGTATTTTAATCAGCACCCTTTCTTTACAGGAAGCCAAAGACAGTTCAGCTATTGAGAACATCATCACCACGCATGATGAATTGTATCAGGGTGATTACCTGAAAAAGGAATTCAAATCCATGGCATCAAAAGAAGTACACAACTATGCAGAGGCATTGCGTTGGGGATTTGAAACCGTAAGGCAACAAGGGATTTTAACAAATAACCACATCATCCGGATGCAGGCAACACTGGAAGAAAATGATGCAGGTTTTAGAAAAGTACCCGGCACAGAATTGAAGAATGAGCAAACAGGCGATATAGTTTACACTCCACCGCAAACCCATGATGAAGTGGTGGCTTTCATGAGCAATCTGGAACAGTTCATTAATGACAATGAACTTTGCGATTGGGATCCGCTGGTAAAAATGGCCATTATTCACCATCAGTTTGAAAGCATTCATCCTTTTTATGATGGTAACGGAAGAACGGGAAGGATTATCAATATTTTGTATCTGGTAAAAGAAGGTTTGCTGAACTTGCCTATTCTGTATTTAAGCCGCTACATCAACCAAAACAAAGGCGACTATTATCGTTTGTTGCAAAAAGTACGTACCGAAAATGCTTGGGAAGAATGGGTGCTGTATATGCTGGATGGTGTAGAGCAAACTTCGTTGCAAACGATAAAACTTATTGATGGAATCAAGAAACTCATGCAAAGTCATAAGGAACGAATGAGAACAGAGTTGCCAAAAATTTACAGTCAGGATTTGCTAAACAATCTTTTTCGTCACCCTTACACCAAAATTGACTTTGTGATGGAAGAAACAGGGGTAAGCCGAAAAACAGCTGCTAAATATCTGGATGAACTTGACAAACTTGGAATTGTGAGTAAGCAGAAGATTTGGAAGGACAACTATTACATCAATACGGATTTATACAACCTTTTACAGAATGTCAGCAAGATATAGTCAGCGGCAAATACAAGCAGAATTTACTCATGAATGGCTTGTCATGGGCAAATTATTTGATTTTTTACTCATGACAAGCAAGTCACAGGCAGAAAACAAGCAAAAATTACCCGTGAGCAAGTTGTCATGCATAGAAATTGCCCAAAATCTATACATGACAAGCTCAACATATAAAGAAAACAGCACTTTCCTTTACATATCATTTTTCACTTTACTCTTTTTATTATTCACTTTATAGAATGGAAACACCAAGTTTTAAAGAAGACCATATCAGCCAGATTCCGGCATTGCAAATGTTGGTGAATTTGGGTTACACCTATTTAAGTCCGGCAGAAGCCGACAGACAAAGAGGCGGCAAAACTTCCAATATATTGCTGGAAGATGTGTTGCGGAAGCAATTGAAGGAAATCAATAGCATACGAGTAAGCGCAACCAAGACCAGCATTTTCACAGACGATAATATTGAACGGGGGATACTGGCATTGAAAAACCTGCCTATGAACGAAGGCTACATTGCAGCCAGCGAAAGGGCTTACAACCTGCTCACCTTGGGTCAGGCATTGGAGCAAAGTGTAGATGGCGACAAAAAGAGTTTTACCCTGCAATACATTGACTGGAAAAACATCAGCAACAATGTGTTTCATGTAAGCGAAGAATACAGCGTAATGCGAAGCACCAGCAAAGAACATTACCGCCCCGATTTGGTTTTATTTGTAAATGGCATTCCGCTTTGCATCATCGAGTGCAAAAGACCGGATATGAAGGAGCCATTGAAACAGGCAATCAGTCAAACATTAAGAAACCAACAAGAAGACGGCATTAGAAGTCTTTATGTTTACTCACAGTTACTGCTTTGCATATCTTCAAATGATGCAGTTTACGGCAGCAATGATACAAAACCCGAATTTTTCGCCAAGTGGATCGAAAAGTTTAGTGATGATAAAGAAGAAATACAATATAAGTCAACATTAAAGGAATTAAAGAATAAACCGTTATCCCAAAAACAAACGGAGGAATTGTTTGCAGACCGTTTTAAATATGTCAAAAATTATTTTGATGAATTAAGTAAAGAAGAAATACAGCCCACCGTTCAGGATGAATATTTGTATAGCCTATGCCGACCCGAAAGACTAATGGATTTGGCTTTCAATTATATTTTGTTTGAAAATGGAGTTAAAAAAATCACCCGTTACCAGCAATTTTTCGCCATCAAAAAATCCATGCAAAGGATTCTAAATGTAGAAAATGGCAAACGAAAAGGAGGCGTAATATGGCATACACAGGGAAGCGGAAAATCATTAACTATGGTGATGCTGGCGCAAGCCATTGCCATGGAACCGAGCATTCGCAATCCCAAAATTGTATTGGTAACAGACAGAACCGATTTGGATAATCAAATTACCAGTACGTTCAGAAAGTGTGGCAAGTTTGTAGAAAACGCTACTACAGGTCAACGCTTGGTAGAACTATTAGAAAGCAAAAGCGATGCAGTTGTTACCACCATCATCAACAAATTTGTGGCAGCAGTAAAGAAAATCAATCAACCCTTGGAAAGCCACGACATCTTTGTTCTGGTAGATGAAGGTCACCGAACACAGCACGGTACTTTCAATGTGGACATGCAGAAAACATTGCCTAATGCATGTTTCATTGCCATGACCGGAACACCGCTTTTCAAGAAAGATAAAAGCACCGCAGCAAAGTTTGGTGGTGTAATTGATGCATACACCGTTGATCAAGCCGTAAAAGACAAAGCAGTTGTTCCATTGCTTTATGAAGGAAGATTGGCGTTGCAGAATGTGAATGCAAGCCCGATTGATACATTCTTTGGAATGGTTTCAGAACCTTTAACCGAATATCAAAAAGCAGACATCAAAAAGAAGTTTGCCCGGTACGACCATTTGAATTCAGCCGAACAAAAAATGAGAATGATTGCCTGGGACATCAGTTATCATTTTCGTGACAACTGGCAAGGCAGAACACCATTTAAGGGTCAGTTGGTTTGCGACAAAAAAGTGAATGCCATCAAGTACAAAGAATATTTAGATGAAATAGGCATTGTAAGTAGCGAAGTATTGATTTCGTCCATTGACGAACGGGAAGGTGAAGAAAGTGCTTATGAGAAGTCGCCTGAAAAGGTAAATCAGTTTTGGAAGAAAATGATGGATGAGCATGGCAATTCAAAAAGTTATGAAAAGAACATCATCAGCCGTTTTAAAAACCAAAAAGACCCGGAAATCATTATTGTAGTTGACAAATTGCTTACGGGTTTTGATGAACCTAAAAATACGGTTTTATATCTCACAAGAAATTTACAAAGTCATAAACTATTACAAGCCATTGCAAGGGTAAACCGCATTTATCCCGATAAAGAATTTGGTTACATCATTGACTATTATGGTGTGATTGAAAATCTGGATGATGCTTTACAGATGTACTCTTCATTTGAAGATTTTGATGAAGAAGATTTGGCTGGAACACTCACCAATATTTCGGAAGAAATTAAAAAACTACCACAAAAGCATTCCGACCTTTGGGATATTTTCAAAACCCTTGCCAACAAACGTGATGCGGAGGCTTATCAGCAATTATTAAAAGATGAAGCAATAAGAGTTTTGTTTTACGATAAACTGGCTGCATTTGCCAAGGGCTTAAAACTGGCTTTATCTTCTATTCAATTCCATAAAGAAGTAGAAGAAAAGGTAATCAATCGCTACAAAGAAGATTTAGCTATGTTTTTGAAGTTGCGTTTGGCTGTTGTTGAACGCTACAGCGATGAAATTGATTACAAACAATATGAAGGGCAAATCCAAAAACTAATTGATACACACATTACTACCGAAAAAATTGAAACCATCACAGAATTGGTCAACATTTTCGATAAAGACAAATTTCAGCAAGAAGTAGAAAACACCACCGGAAAAGCAGCTAAAGCCGACAAGATTGCCAGCAGAACAGCGAAACACATCACAGAAAAAATGGATGAAGATCCAGCTTTCTATAAAAAGTTTTCTCAAATGCTGAGAGAAACCATTGCGGACTATGAAGCCAAACGAATCAGTGAAGCACAATACCTGAGTAGAGTTCAAGACATCATGAACAATGTGTTGGCTCATACCGACAATGATATTCCAGAGCAGTTAAAAGACAGAGATGTTGCCAAAGCCTTTTACGGTTTGACAGTTGAGGCACTTTCAGAAAAGATACAAGACAATGTTGTTCGCAAAGAAGTTGCAACACAGGCGGCTTTACAAATTGACGTCCTAATTCAAAATTCTGTTTTAGACAACGGAAAACCCATTATTGACTGGCAATACAAAACAAACATCACCGGAAAGTTGCTGATTGAAATTGGCGATTATTTAATTGATGAAGTTCGTGACAAATACAATGTGGACTTGTCATTTAAAGACATGGACAAGATTGCCGAAGATTGTATTGAAGTAGCTAAAATACGTTATAAATAATTGAGAATTGAAAATGGATAATTGAGAATGAAAGAAAACATTATTAAAAATAAGAGTATAGAGTTCGCATTGCAAATAGTGAAGCTCTATCAGTATTTGACTGAAACAAAAAGGGAATTTGTGTTAAGCAAACAGCTTTTAAGAAGCGGAACTGCTATCGGAGCATTAGTTCGGGAATCTGAACATGCTGAAAGTAAGGCGGATTTTATACACAAACTTTCTATTGCTTTAAAAGAAGCAAATGAATCTGATTATTGGATTGAATTACTTCATCGATCAGGCTATGTTAGTGATTCTGAATATCAATCGTTTTTTTCTGATTTGGATGAGATTATTCGACTCCTTGTTTCAATTATTAAAACTTCAAAAGCCAATAAATAATGGAGGTTAAAGAATTCTCTATTCTCCATTCTCCATTCTCCATTCAGTTTGGAAGCAGAACAATAGATTTTCGTTTGGAGTTTTCAGACAGAAAATCGCTTGGCATTACAGTAACACCCGAAATGGAAGTGTTGGTGAAAGCACCGACAGACACAACCATAGAAAAAGTAAAAGAGAAAATCAGAAAAAAAGCACCTTGGATAATTAAACAGCAAAGCTTCTTTCTTACCTTTCAACCAAAGACATCACCACGAAAATACATAAGCGGTGAAACCCATTTGTATTTAGGCAGACAGTACCGCTTACAAATTCTAGTAGGCAAAGAGGAATCTGTTAAGCTAAAAGGTAAATTCATTGAAGTGACAGCCAGTGAAAAGTCTAAAGCAAAGGACTTGCTAAATGATTGGTATTTACAACATGCACGAACAAGGCTTCATGCAATTGCAGCACCATTAATTGACAAATTCAAAAAGTACAAAGTAGAACCAAGTTCTATTGTCTTGCGTGACATGCCAACACGTTGGGGAAGTTGTACTCCGAAAGGGAAAATCATTCTAAATCCTGAGCTGATTAAAGCACCTAAAGGTTGCATTGAATATGTGATTATACATGAACTTTGTCATTTAATACATCACGACCACACTCGGAAATTTTTAGATTTACAAACTAAGGAAATGAAAGACTGGGAAAAGTGGAAAATGAAATTGGAAAAATTATTAGCATGAGAAGCCAACACACAAAAGCACAAACATTTGCAAGCCGCACAAGCCAAAGCACAGACCAAAGTTTGCAAAAGAGTGTACTTTTCGCCAGCCCAAAAGGAAATTCATTTTTTTCTTCCCTCCCTTCGGTGTTTTATTTTTTCGCCACCCACAACCGACACAAAAACAGTTGGACAGAAACAGCGAAAACTGCTACTGGACAAGTCTTGACAATGACGGTGGACAGAAGGCCAGCTTGTAACAAGGGTTTGGCAAAAGTGGCAGCTGAAGTGCTTCGTTTGAAAGTTTTTACTATATTTGAAAAGTAGTTCTTCGGTTTGATCCCGATAACTATCGGGATGCAAAAAAACCGCCACATTGCCAAGCCAAAAACCGTTAGCAGTCATAATGAGGAAACTAACCATAATATCAATATTTTTAATTTTACTTGGATGTTCCCCAAAAATAAGTGACCATTTTGAGCATAATAGATACATTAGAAACTTTGGTATTCATATCATAAATGACTCACTTCAACTATATTTTAAAACACCAGCGGATATAACCTACACAACCAACAAAAAGGAATTAAAAAAAATTATCCGCAAAGAAAAATTTAAGATATTAGATAGTGTTTTGGTTTATGGCAAAACAAATGATCCTCCATACGAGTATTTTGTAACAGTTTCTAAAAACGGTGTTCAAGATTATCCCAAGGAACTTGTTGTATTTGATACAATTATTAACAGTCAAGTGATTAGATTTATAGGTAACTCATTGGCTCAAAATTCAAAAAGATCTTTGGAAATTGATTTAAACAATATTTTCAAGAGTTTAGAATTAGGCCCTACTTATAGAAAGCAAATCAGTACAGTTTTTGATATTGTGAAAAAATATCAACCTTCCAATAAATTCTACGCTGCACTCAATGAAATAAGTGAATTCCCAACCTATGACAAACAAGAGGAATGGTCTAAACTACAAATGGAACTTACGTTTTCTTCCTTTCTCGGAAAGAATGAATATTATGAAACCTATTTGAACAAACTTGAATCGAGATTTGAACCAAACGATACTATTTCCAAAATAATAAGAGAAAATGCTGTTTTTAATTCACAGGTCATTGATACAATAATTAAAGAAGCTGAAAAGCATAAACTTGTAATGATAAATGAAAATCATTTTTATCCTAATCATAGAATTTTAGTTTCTGATTTGTTGCAAAACCTTAAAAAAATTGGCTATAATTATTTGGCTTTGGAAGCATTAAATACTAAACAAGACAGTGTATTAAATTTGGCGAATTCCTATCCTGTTCTTGAAACGGGATTTTATACGAGTGAACAGAATTACTCGAACCTTATAAGAAAAGCAAAAGCATTAGGATTTGAATTTGTGGCTTATGAAAACACAGACAGCAACAAAAACAGGGAAATTGGTCAAGCAGAAAATTTATATAATAAAACCTTCTTAATCAACCCAAAAAGTAAAGTTGTAGTTTTAGCCGGAATTGACCATATACTTGAAAAACCAACAAACAGTGGAAAAGAATGGATGGCTACCGTTTTTAAGAGCAAATATGACATTGACCCGCTTACCATTAGCCAAACCCACTTAAATTCATATAGAAAACAAATTAAATCAAAATATGGAATTGTTAACAGTAACCATTTTGATAATGAAAGATTAAACTCCGTAGATTATTTGGTTCTTAACAACAATACAGAAATTCAAATGGAAAATATGACAGCGTCATATCAATACAAAAACAATACCGATAACGATGTTCAAATTGCATTGTTCTTTGGTAAAGAGATTGCAAACCAGTATGATTACATTAAAAAAGTCCCATATTTTACAACAATAATAAAATCAGGAAGAAAAACTGAACTACCAATAGATGAAAAACAAGAAATATATTTATACACACTTGACAAGAACGGAAAACGCATTGACAAACAAATAATTACGCCTGCCAAAATTGGCTATAAGTAATTGCTGGCTCTCGCCTACTTCTGAAAATCCTCGCGGAATTTCAGTTTGGTGCGTACTTGCAAAGTTAAGTGCTAACCCATGCAAATACCCATTACCTTGAACCTTATATCTCATTATAAAAAGGACAAAGATAAAATATATGACAAAAATTTATGTTCAGTACGGCTGCGGACTATCAGCTCCTAAAGAATGGACGAATTTTGATGTTTCACCTACATTAAGAATTCAAAAAACTCCTATTCTGGGAACTATTTTGAAAAGGAAGCTAAATACTGCTTTTCCTTCAAATGTTCTATATGGGGATATTATTAAGGGCTTGCCAATAGATGAGAATTCCTGTGACGGGCTTTATTGTTCTCATACCTTGGAGCATCTTTCACTTCAGGATCTCAGAAAAGCATTAATAAATTCTTATAAAGTTTTGAAAAAAGACGGAATTTTTAGATGTGTTGTGCCAGATTTAGAATTTGCAGCACGTTTATACTTAAAAGACCTTGACAATGGTGTTAATTTAGCAAGCATAGATTTTATGAATAATACACTACTCGGGATAAAAAAAAGACCAAGGGGTTTAAAAGATTTTCTAAATTCATTTTTTGGAAACTCTCATCACCTGTGGATGTGGGACAATAAGTCTCTCTCGGAAGAACTTAAAAAAGTTGGGTTCATAGAAATCAGGCCTTGCAAATTCAATGACAGTGAAGATGAAATGTTTAAATATGTGGAAGATATTGGAAGATTTGAAAACGCAGTAGCAATTGAATGCAGAAAATAAAACGAGGTATAACATCGGGGTGACAATAGTGGACCAGACAGTTGTAAATTCAACATTTGTGCTACTATTTGGCTTTAGTGCAAAGGTTGGGCTGATGTTTTTCAAAAGCCCCGCCATCGCCAAGCCGAAGAACGTTGTGTGCAATTTTGCCGAACCGAACAAGATAAATCCAACTTTAAGCTGATTTTTGTAAATCGTCAGCAAAAAGTGGACTGATTTGATGAAAAATCAAGAGAGTGTTTTCAAAAATTATTAACTTTGAAAAGATTTGAAAACACCAAAGAAACCATAAAAACCTTACTGACGAGCAAGTGTATGAATTAATTGAATTAAAATGGATTTCTCCCGTAGTTTCTTCATTGAACAAACTGCCCCAAACTATCAAGGCCCAAACGCACCCAAAAAAGTGCATGCCTTGGCAGACAAATACACCATCGCCCATTCAGGTGTAGCCAAAGAAATAAAACATGCAGAAAGCCAACTGGCCGTCATGATGGACGAGCTGTAAGGCAATGGTCTCGTCCTGGTCATAGCCTCCCAAAAAACGTATATCAGGTGTACGCTTACCTTTCTGTAAAAATTGTCCTGTGGAACAAGCCTATCCAGACTCCGTTCGTAGAAAAGTTATGGTGCAAAATGTTTCCTCCCTTGCATAAAGCAGGATACAACAAATTTTGCTATTTTTGAGTTGTACAACGGGTACAAGGATTTGGCATCAGGCGGGCTGACGTGTCCAGCACTTGTGGGAGAGTTTTATGCTTCTATTGAACTATAGTATTAAATTGAAACTTTGTGCTCCGAAACCCGCCCCAACGCAAAGCCCCAAACCTTTAGCAGCCATGATATGACCACGCACGAATTGACAAACGAACAACGAAACTATTTCGGACTTGACCCTATCGAAAAACATTGGGACAGAGTTACTTTTAATAACGATACCTATCGCCCCGGAAGCGTATTATATTTTGACAAAGACACAATAAAACGACATATCATTTCAACTGAAAAAGAATATTCAGAAAGACATTATAACGAACTTACAAGAGACAGGGCTGTACTTTTACCTAAAACCAACAAAGGAAAAGAAAAGAAATTGAGTATCTCTGTTTTAGAACAGCGACAACCGACAGGTGTTTATCTTAACATCAATTGCGGCCATTTGACAATTGGAAATTACAATTCGCAGACGACATTTTATTCAACTCATTGGGACAACGAGCAACAATCCGAAAAGCAAATAAGTGATTTAATAAATGATTTTATTACCAACTCTCCCGAAAATCATTTTGCTGAAATTGAAAAATACAAAAATCAAAAACGTCAGAATATAAAGTTTAAATCCGGTGACTATTTCTGCTTTAAACTAGACAGAATTAATTATGGATTTGGCAGAATACTTCTTGACGTAAATAAAATCAGGAAAAAGAAGTTAATTGATGAATCTCACGGCCTAAAATTATTAATGGGACCACCGGTCATTGTGGAGTTATTTGCATTTAGTTCGACTACCAAAAGGGTTGGTATTGATGAACTTGACAAACAACCCAGACTACCATCAGATGTTATGATGGACAATTTATTGCTATATGGTGAGTTTGAAATAATCGGACACAGAGAAATTGAAGATTACGAGTATGATTTCCCCATTTCATATGGAAGAAGCATAGACCAAAGGCGAATTGTTTTTTTACAGTGGGGACTTATACACAGAGAACTTCCGCAAAAAAAGTTTTTTAAATACGTGACAGGCGAAAATCAATTGGACCAAAACCCATATGGTTATTATTCTATTGGGTTTGAAACTCATTACGACCGTATTGAAGTTATCAAAAGCATAAAAAACAAAGGCGTTTACAATTTTGACGATGCCAGTCACTATAAAGCGAAATGGGATTTACGTAACCCTAAAAACAAAGGCATAAAAGATGAACTCTTTAAGGTTTTTGGACTTGACCCAACGAAAAACTATTATGAAAATTCAAAATTGACAGGGACGAAATTTCCGAGTGAAATAAACAAACAACTAAAATGACAAAAATAACGGCTGCTAATATTAATCGGATTGGAAAAAACCAGATAATTCCAAAGCGATGATAGTTTTTATGCGAATTCCATCTGACTATAAAAAATAAACAGATGAAACCATCAAAGCGACATACATTCACCAAATTTTCTATAATGAAGATAGCCTACAACCCTTATTATTTTGAATTTGGGCAGGTCATCATCAAACTTTGTTACGTTCAGAAGCGGGACGGGCTACCCGACATAGAAATTTTTGAAGCCACACCCGAGGCTCGTGAAAAAGAATGGCGTATTTATGGAGTGCCTGACGAAGACCAGCACCAACTCATTTCATTCCAAAGCAAAGACGAAATACAGGAACTGCAGGTAAAAGACACTGTCTATGAAATAGAATTTAAAAAATGCGAACAGGAAGAATACGCCTATCCAAAAGGAACTGAATCCGTCAATGTATATCATTTCGGTATTCGGGTAAAAACTTAAAGTAATGGATAATAATGATGAACAAAATAAATAATTTGTTTTCAGTAGTATTTGAATCAAAATGATTAGCAAGAAGCTCCAAAAACAAAATTGCGGAAGCTAAAGAGAAAAATTACAGAGTAACGTTAGTCGAATTTTAAAAAGTCCCCGATAATTAAGCCTCACCGAACAATATAGTAAAGCCTCCGATGTTTTAAAATTGCCAAAAAGTGGATTGAGCAAACCTCAACCCACTACGGTTGAAAACAGAATTTCAGAATTTTGTTTAAGCTAATTATTCTACTAAAAAGTAGCCGGCTTAATTTGTTTTGTACATGCTTTCGCTAGCATCAAAGATGTCCTGACTCCCAGTTTTTCCAACTGTTATTAGGTTCTTCAACAGGTTTCCAATGGGAGGAATCTCCGGTGGTTAAAACTTTTGCGATTAATTGATAAGTTTCCTGTTGACTGGGTGGAGTTGCTTTATCGTAGGCACTTGAATAATGAAAATCATGGATGGTCATGATTTTTGGAAGGTCGTTGGGAATGAGGTTTCTTAATTCGGATTCTGTGGCACAGAGCAATTGGGGATTTGTTTCGTACAGGTAACGTACAAAATCTCCAAAACCAATCAGTTGATTCGGGTTATCATCCTTTTGGATATGGATTCCGACCTTCTCATAATTCTCGGGATTGCTGTCAAAAGTCACAAAGTTGTCCCGGATTTGAATTTCGGTGATTTGTTTTCCAATCCGTTCGAAGGTTTCCGGTTCTTCACCTTCCTTGTTTTCTATACGTTCAAACTCGGCAGAATCTATCAGAATTACCTCTTGTGTATTGGTAATATAATTTCCGGTGGGATAGTGAGCCACCGAATATTGGATGCAGTTGCCCACATAATTCAATTCGGCTTCTGCAGTCATTCTTCCGGTCTGATAACCGCTTTTCTCAAGAATTACCGCCCATCTCGAATTATCCGCATACAAGTGGATGCGGCTTCCTGCGGTCAGGCAATAGCCGTGTTCAAGATCCAGAAAAAAATGATATTTCACATCGCCGGGACCGCCTTCGGGATAGTCATTGCCGGGTATGCCATTGAACGCCTTGTCCAATTGGTTCAGGATCTCTGTTTCTGTAAACTTCGTTTCCATATTCTGTTTTGTTAAGTTTATTTATAAATATTTGTCGAAATCCCTGGAGTAGGATTCAATATTTCCATCTGAATCAATGCGGACATAAAATCCGGAATTTTCTTCAATAAATTGCTTTAAGGTTAGATTCAGTTTATATTTTTTGAAAATGGAAAGGATCAATGGTTCCTTTAAGTTGGAATCCAATGGAAAAGAAAGGGTAACTTCTCCATCGTCATGACTTTCCAATTTTATTCCCTGTTCCATTTCCAATTCGCAATCCTGCAGACGGAAGTCTGGATTTTGAAGAAAATAATGATTGAAATCGCTTATGCTATGAAAGCGGGGAAGTTCCTTTTCGTCAAAAAAGTTTTCCTGCTCATCAAAACCAGCGATTTTTAATCCAACGAGTTCTAATTCTTCAGGAAACAAAAGGCTTGCCTGCAAAGTGGACATTTCGGCAAAGTAATAGCTTGCAGTTTGAGCATCCACTTGTTCATACCGCAATAAATTCAGTTTAAAATAGTTATCTGCTTCTAAAAAATCTTTACCATTCCTTTTTATTTGCTTTGAAGGATCTGGAGTGTCGGATTGCTCACGGTGAAGCCCGGCCTTGATTTCTTCGGGAGTAAGCTCCCAATTTCCCCGGGTGTGTTCATCACAATAAAAGCCTTCAAACTCCATATTTTCAACCAGGGTTTCTATTGTCTTCCTGTCAGCACATATCAAAAAGAAAAAATTATCCCAATCTACTGCAAAAAGCAGCTTTTGGTTCGTGTCATAAATGTAATAATCATTGTAAGCAATCGTATTGCAAAATTCTTTTTCGGCAAAATCCTCAAGATGGATTGTTTTGCGATCCAGCGAAAATTCCTGTTCGATCGTCAGTTGAAGAATGCCCAGAAATTTGAAACTCCGGTAAATTTGTTTTTTTGACAATACATTGAACGCTCCACTCACCGGAAAATATAGCTGATTTGACAGTGCATAATCCGAAAGCTTATTGGCCAAATCCATTCTGTTGAAAACAGGACGATAGGCACCGATGGACGTTTTGAGCGCTTTGTTGATTTCACCGACTTGCCCGAAGTTGCAAGCTTTTTTGATTTCCTGCCAGGAGATATTTTCGCCTTGTTCAAAAATCTCGTCATCGGAAGGATAATCTTCATTGTCGAATGAAAAAATCTCGGCATTGGATTGGGGTATTTTCTCAAACAAAGGATCTTTTTCCCGGAGTTCTTCCAAACTAATCTGTTCCGCATTTTTATACCCTTTGTTGCTGAAAGGTGTTTCCTTTAATTTGAAAAAAGGCGAAAAACCAATAAACACTGTATCAAAAAAGGCACCGTAATATTGTAAAATCGGCGTGTCCCGTTCCGGATGCAGGGGTTTATTCAGGAAATTGTTCATTTTTTGAAGGCCGGTTTAAGGATTGGCTTTCTCAAATACCGCTTTATCACTTTCTCCATTGTCCCAAAGCCATTCTACAGGATAAGATTTTCCATTGACTTCTATGGTACCGACAAATGCGTAGGAAGTGTTGCCGGCAACTGCGCTGTACCTGCTGTAGGCACTGGTGAACATCAACGGGGTTCCCACCGGTATTTCCAACATAATGGGGTCGGAAGGATGAAATTCTTCACTAATGTTTAAAGGCTCCTTAATGAAATTATGAGGAGGTAGCTCAATTATGACCATATCCGTTTTGGTGCGTAACGGCTGATTGAAGATTGCCGGAAGATAACTTTCACCGGAAATCTCTTTTATCGTAACCCGGGTTACGTAATATAAACCAAAGACAAAACCTGCAATAGCGAGGAACACAACAATTCCTCCTGCAATCAACCAGTGTTTTGTATTCATGATCTAATAATTTTAATTTATTAAGTCAAATTTAAGAAAAAGCAGTAATCAATGAACCTATCTTCCAGCTTTGAACTGTTATTGTTCTTTTTTGTATAGTTACTTTTTTGTTTTACATAAAAACGGTAATTACAACATAACATTATTCAACTACCGAAGGATTAACACGGTTTTTTTTGTCAGGGGAACGAAATGCAAAACTCATCTTTAGAATTTCTATTCCGCCAATGTTGTTCGAATTGACTTTTTTTGTAATTTGGACAAAACAAAAAAACATAGGCTATTGCAGGACTAAATAGAACGTATGCGCTTCTATTTCCGTCCCTTCCCCAAGCTCCTAGCCACTGGCCGTCAGTCAAAAGCGACCACGAGAAACAAAAGACCGGTTTAAAAGCAAAAATTTTACAAACAAAAATGAACCTAGAAGAAGCAAATAAACACCGGCCTGTGCAATACGACACTAATCAAAAACATGACCAGCGATATTGAGGCAGTATAGTTAAGAGAAACACAGAACGACATCCAATTTGAAAATTGTTTGGTAATAGGTTTTGGAACACTTTGGGAGCATCAACAGAATTTTCAAATTAACATCGCAGCATTTAACAAATAACGAAACTGTAACTGTTGGAAAACCGGTCCATCAAAACAGTATTCAGGTTCTAAAGCGATTATTAATACTAAAGACACAAACAAACATTAACTATCTACGCTTCAGCAAATAACAGGACAATTATTATAAAATTCAATGTATATCTAAAATTAAACAGCCATGGGAATATTTTACACAAACAGCCAATATGGTTCCGGTATGCGACGGTATTGCAGCAGGATTATTCTACTCTTCCTTTTCCTGGGTTTTTCGATTCGGGCAATGGCACAGCAACAGGTTATTTTTCAGCCTACAAAAACATTAACTCCTATTGTTCGGGACAAACCGGTTACGGTAAAAACGGTAAACCTGCTAGATGTCGACCCTCAGTTCAAAAGAAAACCAATAAAATTTGTTCCGTTCAAAGCAACAAAGGAAGCTGAAGCAAAGGGATTAAAATTGGACAGTATTTACGTATGGACCGATCCAAGCGGAAACAAGAAAACTGCCAGCGGCAAAAAGATTTTGGAAGACATAAATGAATTTGAGAAAGAACTGAATAAACGCGGGCACAGCCTAAGAGACAAGGAGCAGTTAAAGTATATTCGTGCGGATATGAAACACTTCAGTACCGAAACCACGGTAAGTGCCGTAAACTTAAATAAATTCGCAAAGATTCGCGGGACAGATATAGGAAATGCCACAGTCGGCATAAATCCCAAGGCGTTCAATTTTTACAACTTCCTTTATTTTGGACGATTTGAAAATTTTTCAGGGGAGTTTCCTGACCAGCTTGAAACGGTATATAACATGCAGCTGACATCGGAAAACCCTATTATATTACCTGTGTCCATTGCACTCCACCCTGTTGTGGCCAACCAGGCAGTACGGTACGAATTGGAACTGTACGAATCTCCAAATGACAAAAAACCGAGATACATACGTAATTTTGATTTCAAGCCTCTGGCCGAATATGAAATTACAGACAAAATGCGGCGAAGACAGATTAGAGGCGGTATAGTACCCGGAAAGAACTATAAAATATACTATCTAAAGCACAACCTAAAAACAAGTCCTTTTGGGTTACCCTCGGCGAGTTACAAGGTCAAAAAGTATTATCCTCGCATCAAACTTTATGACAAAAACGGCACCTTGCTAAAATCAGAACCTGGCAACAGCCCGGTTTTGAGCAATCATCTTTATGACTGGGTCATGCCGGTGGATCATTATAGCAATATCAACGCTTTTGATGAAAGTGTCACAGACCCCATCACCAAAACCTTTGGATTCTATATGAAATCGGATGGCTATGCAGCCTATGCACATCACTACACAAGCAAGGCCAATAAAACAGTGGAAGACTCTACAAGAATTTCAGGACATTTTGATATGGGGATCAAAATGTACAATTGGGCGAATTTGTTCGACCAATCCAAACCTAAAACCCAGAATCTTTCACTGTTCAACATTGAAATAGAGGGTATAAATGGTAGGGTGTCGCCAACCAACCAAGCGCTGCCAATAGACAACGAAAATGAAGAAAAAAAAGTTGGTGAAGATAAAAACATAAAAGTCTATTATTCTTTTGTAGGTGAAAAAAAGAAACTGCTCACCGAATCGGTACATCAACCTTACAGACAGGTTTTGTTTGATCAGCGTTTTATGTTGGGGCCGGTCCCCTGCCGCGCCACCATTAACATGGACGGAAGTATGGGCATCAATTACGGCGGCCATACCAACCTGGGGACAACATCCAAAATCAATACCACTATAGAGCCTTATGCCAATCTGAATATCAATGGTTCGGGAGGAGCAGATGCGGTCGTTGCATATGCAAAGATCCTCGCCAAAATTGATCTGGTTGACATGAACGCTCCAATGATATTTTTTGCGGAGAGCAATAAAAAAGCCAATGTTGACAGTAAGATGACCATTAGCTGTCTTAGCGGAGAGATTGGATTTAAAGCAGGTGTTTGCATCCCTATTCCATTTTTTGATGACATATGCAAAGAGTTCAGGATCAACATATTCAACTGGAGCGGGCTAAACGAGACGATTGATTTCAGGGAGGATCTGTGACAAAAATGTGTTTACCGTTCACGGGAGGGAAATTGTTAACCGGTATGGCTTTTTTATACCTTTTCAGAACTTCCAAACGTCCTTGAGCAATTACAACCAGATGCACTAATCTGCAAGGACAGGACAAAATTGTCAACAGGAAAAAAGGTATTGTCCGATAGCCATCGGGCAAAAGCGGGGCTGAACGGCTTTAAATGGGTCTCGGATCTGGGGTTTTTCGATTGAATCCCGATAGGTATCGCGATGCTAATAATCAGCCCCCTACTCCAAGCTCCTACCACTGCGTACATTTCGATTAATCCGAAATCTAAATTAAAATTTTCTAAAAATTTCAATTTAACGTAACCAGTTACAATAAAATTGCATACATTTGCGTAACCAGTTACATATTAGGCTATGGATTATTTAGAAAAAATAGGTTTAGCAGGCCTGAACAGTAGAATCAAGCGATTAAGCGATGAGCTATTATACAGCACGAGAGACTATTATAAAAAGGTAGGTCTTGATATTGAACCTAATTGGCACCTTATATTCCTTCTATTGGAAGAACACGGATCCTTGACGGTAACGGAAATATCACAGGAATTGAGAATGTCACATCCTGCTTGTGTGAAAATCATCAACAAGATGAAAAAAAAGAATTATATCACCAGCAAAACCGATAAAAACGATTCCCGAAAACAACTTTTGGAACTATCAGACAAAGCCAAAACAAGACTTCCGGAATTTATCAAACATTGGGGTGCAGGCACAAAAACAACAGAACAACTCATTAAAAGGAGTCCACATTTCATACAAGAATTGACTGAAATTGAAAACCTGGTGTCAGACAAAAATTATATGCAACGAACTTTAAAAAATTTAAATGAATTATGACTTTAATAACCGAAATTTTAGGCTACTTGGCAATTGGTACGGGATTTTTTGCCATTACAAAGAAAGAAATGGGTGCTTTCCGTTTATGGCATATGATTTCAAGTTTTTTATACATCTTTTACGGATTTTTATTGCAATCAATTCCATTAGTCATTGCAGGTGCTATTTTCTGTGTCATACATTTCTATCACTTAAGAAAATTGAGACTGAAAAATAGTAACAAAACACAGATACTATGACCGATTTACGATGTGCTTGCAGAATATACAAAACCAAAGACCGCCAATAAACTCTTTAGTTTGAGCAATCACTCAATCCGCTATTGAAAAAATTATTTCTTGCAAGCTGAAAAACAGTAGGGCAAAATCCGCAAAAACCCATGACCGCAACAGTCTGCTGGAAGTATTGAAAACCAACGAAAATAAACGTATAGTTGGAGCGGAACAACAATAGCTGTTTTCATGAATCTGGGTAATTGTATGCAATGGCAGTAAATGAAAGTAACTATGGAATATATAATTTTAAGTTTTTGTCTTTTTAACTATTTTAATTATTAAAAATAATTGGGGAAAAACAAAGCCGTTTGGTTAAATCTTATTGGCTTGATAATTATAATCTTATATGCTATCCGACACCAGGTTAATAACGTGGCACAACAAGGCAGACAAAAACAGCAGTTAAGAGCCAAAACCAATGTTTGGCTCTTTTCTGTTATCTTTGTATCGTAACCCAAAATGGCTTGCACAAAAGAACAATGCCATAAAACAGGAAAAATAAAGCAGGAAGAACAATGTCTCCAACCATACCCCAAAAAAAACCCCACATAAGTACCCATAAAAAAAAATGACTGAAAACGAACTTCACAAAGAAATCTGGAAACCTGTAGAATTTGACTTTGAATTTACCAACAATTGCCGATTTGAAGTTTCAAATTTGGGAAGAATAAAAAGTTTCAACAAAATTTCGGACGGACGAATCTTAAAAGGCTCGATAACCGAAGGATACAAAGTTGTCCGATTAAAATTATACAAACCTCGGGATGAAAAAGACGAGCAAAAGTTTGATGAACTTAAAAAAGAACTATCAAACCTGTACAAAGAACGTAGAGAGAAAATCAAAAACAACGACTTTGCCGAACGCATCGAACGGATAACGATACTCATCGACAAAAAGAAAACCGAATTGAGCAAAAAACTCGAACGAAATTTAAAAAAACGGACGATCAATCATCACTTTTTGATACACCGGTTGGTCGCAACCTATTTTCTTCCTCAACCCAAACCCAACGAAACCGTTGTCGGACACCTTGACTTTGACAAGCTCAACAACAGAATGCAAAACCTGAAATGGATGACACCCGAAGAAAACAAAATCCACCAGAGCAAAAGTCCAAATGTAATTGCCGAAAAAAAATGGCGCAAATACACACAAAAAAAACGTGCAAAAGGAATGAAATTGACTTCAACCCAAGTCATGCACATAAAATTACAATTAAAAAGAAAGCGACCTGTAAAAAAAATAGCCAAACAATTTGGCATTTCCGAAATGCAGGTTTGGAGAATTAAAAGTGGAGAAAATTGGTCGCATATAAAAATACCAGACTAACCAATGGCCCTTTACGCCAACATCGGATTTTGCGTAATGGCGGTTTATAGCAACTAAATTGTAAGTTTTTGATTCACAATCCATAAAAACCAATTTTGTTGGCTTTTTTTATTAATTTAGCAAATAGAAATATGGGAGTAATACCTTTTCAACACCTGTATCACTAACAACAACGATTGCAAAACCACATTATATTGATATTGGCGATATGGATGGCGACCCAAAACGGATCTGGTAGTTGCCAATAAGAATGGTAACAACTCCCAAGTAGCACTGATTGACAACAACGGTTTAACCCAACTGTCATAGATAGCGGATTAGTCCTTGGAACTTAACGCAACTATTTTGCAGATTTTGATAATGACATCTATTTATTGAAGATAAACACAATAAATAATAAAACTGCCACAATAAAGTTTATAAAAACATAGTTATTGGTTTTGTTGAGAACCAACCTATAATTGATAAATAATTGTAGAACCTAAAAATCTTTATACGCATAAAACCTAAAAAAAGAAATTAAAAAAATGACAAAACAAACCCTTATCGCAGTAACCTTTGCGGCCGCATCATGCTTATACGCATGTAAAGAAAGCACAAAACAGGAAAACATGGTAAATACAACCACAGAGGCATCTGCAAACACCAGTGACAATATTGTAAACCAATCTATTTCGGACAAGAACGGAAACACACTTGAACTAACTTTTGACAACAATAAAGACAACGTGACCATCAATTTCATGGGTGAAACTTCAGAACTTCAAAGTCAAAAACCGGCATCGGGAATATGGTACAAAAACGAACATTATGAACTTTCAGGAAAAGGAAACGACATAACACTCTTGAAAGATGGAAATATTGTTTTTGAACATAAGGACGATAAAGTTGACATTGAAGCAAAAAACGACAATGGCGATGTACTGAATATGAACTTTAACAATACAGAAGGAACAGTAAAAGCCTATTTAAACGGCGGTGAACAAATTGACCTTGTTGAACAAAAATCTGCTTCTGGCATTTGGTACAAAAATGACCATTATGAACTTTTAGGAAAAGGCGACCATTACGAGTTGATAAAAGACGGCACAACCGTTTTCAAAAATTAGAATTAACGCAAACCTCCCAATGCCCACCAACAACCCGAACAACCACCCTTATTCTTTTTGACTTGCAACCAAGGACACATACAAAACATGCATGAAACAAAATTTCCTCAAATATCTTAAGGACAAGGCACTTGTAAAAGCAGAACACCTGCCCAAATTGATGGAAATGGTTTCGGGAAGAGAAATAAAAAAAGGCGCGTATTTGCTTTCGAAGGGGCAAATTTGCCAACACGCCTTTTTTGTTGAAAAAGGGCTATTGCGCTTCTTTTCAATAGATACAGAAGGCAAAGAACACATCGTACAGTTTGCTCCAGAAAATTGGTTTGTCATCGACAGGGGAAGCGCATATTTCAACCAACCTTCCCTGTTTTATATTGATGCCATTGAAGATACAACCGTTGTGCAGCTCGACCAACTTTTTATCAAAAAAGCATCAGAAATCAGCCACGAATTCAGAAATTACAATGAGTATCTTCTGCAAAACCACATCCGGCACTTACAAAACAGAATTAATTTGCTGATTGGTGCCAGTGCAAAAGAAAGGTACATAGACTTTATTAATCTTTATACAGACCTAACACTTCGTGTGCCACAGTGGATGATTGCCTCCTATCTGGGCATAACACCAGAAAGCTTGAGCCGTGTAAGAAAAGAATTGGCAAAAAGTAGCTTTGATATAACCTGAATTCTTACCATACATCAATGTACAGGAATTTCTTCAACCTTATTTTTGTACAATAAATTCCTAAAAACAAAAACGTATGGCAACAAGAGACATAGAAGTCGTAATTCCGCCAAGAGAACCACATTTTGTGGGAGACGGATTTCGGGTACATAATTTTATCCCAAGCGCATACCGTTTGGATATGCAAAGGATGGACCCATTCATTATGATGGACTACAATTCAAAATTTTATTTTCCTCCGAGCGACAAGCCCAGAGGCGTAAGCGTACATCCCCATCGTGGTTTTGAAACGGTCACTATTGCTTACAAAGGTAAAGTGGCGCACCATGACAGCAGTGGCGGTGGTGGCGTAATTTCTGAAGGCGATGTGCAATGGATGACGGCAGCATCAGGAGTTTTGCATAAAGAATACCACGAAGAACAGTTCAGCAGACAAGGCGGATATTTTCAAATGGTACAGTTATGGGTAAACCTGCCCGCTAAAGACAAAATGTCAAAACCGAAGTATCAAGGCATAAGCAATGCCCAAATTGCTAAATTCATGCTTCCAGATGCTGGCGGAACAGTGGAAGTGATTGCCGGCAACTACCAAGGAACAGAAGGTAGCGCAAGCACATTTTCGCCACTTCATTTGCTAAACACCCATCTCAATAAAGGCGGTAAAGCCGATTTTGAATTTCCCGAAAATTACAATACTGCGTTACTTGTTATTGAAGGAAGCATAAAAGTAAATGCAAACGAAAACGTACCCACCGACCACTTTGTACTGTTTGAGAATAATGGTGAAAAATTTAGCATAGAGGCATCAGAAAACGCAACGGTATTGGTATTGAGCGGCAAACCAATCAATGAGCCGATAGCAGCACACGGTCCATTTGTAATGAACACGCAACGGGAAATTATTCAAGCCATTGACGATTACAATATGGGCAAATTTGGTTACCTTGAAGAATAATTAAACGGTATTGATAAGCAATCATCAAACCCGATCAACACAAAAAGATGTCAAACATATCATTAATCATAGAAGAACGAGCGGCAGACATTGGTAATTTTATGGTAGGGCGCCTGTTGCCATTCAGACAAAAAAGAGCGGTAGGCCCATTTGTTTTTATTGACCATATGGGTCCTGCCCAACTTAAAGACTACGAAAATTTGGATGTACCGCCACATCCGCATATCGGGCTTTCCACACTCACTTATCTGTTTGAAGGAGCTATAATGCACCGTGACAGCATTGGTACCGAAATGGAAATCCAACCAGGCGCCGTAAACTGGATGACGGCAGGCAAAGGTGTTGTACATTCTGAAAGAACTCCCCATTATTTAAGACAATCGGAGAAAAGCCTTCACGGATTGCAGATATGGGTTGCCCTGCCCAAACAGTTGGAAGAAACACAACCATCCTTCACGCATATTGCAGCAAGCGAAATCCCGCAGTGGCAGAACTATGGCTTAAGTATTAAACTGATTGCAGGAGAAGCATTTGGAAGAAAATCACCGGTTCCGGTTCACAGCGCATTATACTTTATCGAAATAAAAAGCACCTCTTCACAAAAGCTCAATATCGGCAACGATTTATTTGGCGAAAGCGCCTTATACATCCTGCAGGGAAGCATAAACAGCGAAGGAAACACTTATGGGCCCAAACAAATATTGATAGCTAAAGACAGTAAATTGTGCGAATTTGAAATAGGCAAAAATACAATCGTTTATATTTTTGGGGGCATGCCTTTTGCCGAAGAACGGTTTATCAACTGGAATTTTGTTTCGTCAAGCAAAGAAAGATTGAAGCAAGCCAAAGAAGATTGGATAAACCAAAAATTCCCGAAGGTAGTGGGTGAAACCGATTTTGTCCCCTACCCTCAACAAAAAAACAGTTAATAAAATTGACAATTATCTCTGTGGGTTTTCAAATTGAAAAAGATATCCACACAAAACTTTCTGGACAAAATTAGAGACTGCATACACTGGATACCGTCCCACATACGAAAATCAAAAACGTTTAAAACAAGCCCTAAATTATCTATTTCGGTTAATTTCGATTAAATTTGTCCGTTTTTGCCGATATCACGGCAATTAGATTGATACGTAACAAATTAATAAAGATGAGATTAGAAAAACATAGCAGAGCTTGGACCGAGATCAAATCCAACGATTCTTGGGCCATTTTCAAGATAATGGGCGAATTTGTAAACGGTTACGAAAAATTGAGCCGTATCGGCCCCTGTGTATCCATATTTGGCTCTGCAAGAACAAAACCCAACGAGAAATATTACAAACTTGCCGAGGAAGTCGCAAAAAAAATTGTGGAACACGGCTACGGGATCATCACTGGTGGTGGGCCGGGCATCATGGAAGCAGGAAACAAGGGCGCTCACATAGCAGGCGGCACCTCGGTGGGTCTAAACATCGAACTCCCTTTTGAACAGCACGACAACCCATATATCGACCCTGATAAAGTTTTAGATTTCGACTACTTTTTTGTAAGAAAAGTTATGTTTGTCAAATATTCGCAAGGGTTTGTGGTTATGCCCGGCGGCTTTGGCACACTGGACGAACTTTTTGAGGCCATCACACTCATACAGACCAACAAAATAGAGAAATTTCCGTTAATTTTGGTCGGTACCGAATTTTGGAAAGGCCTTTTGGAATGGATCAAACAAACCTTGCTGGACACTTTTGGCAACATCAGCCCCAACGATATGAACCTGGTACACCTGGTCGATACACCGGAAGAAGTCATCGAAATTTTAGATAATTTCTATAAAGAATACGGCTTGAGCCCGAATTTCTAACAAGACAGGCTACCCAAAACCGGTAATTGGGCTTTTTGAGAAGTTGAATCATTATGGTTTACTCTTTTAAAAAATAAACACATAACAATCAATAAACCAAACAACTTAAATATGGACAACATTCGGGCAACCCGCAAAAGGAAGTTTTTTTGTCGTGTACTGAAATTTTTCGTTTATTGCCCAAGGTTGAAATGAAACCGCTAAAAAAAGTTATTGCTATAATTTGAACATTCGTTTCCTGATATTCTTGTCCTGCTTATTTACGCAACACCTTGTCTGCCAAAACAAGATTGAAGTCGTTGCCAAATTTGACATGCCCAATAAAATTATAAAAATCCAGCAACGCATCAGATATCAAAACATCTCAAACGATACGTTGCACACAATTTATCTCAACGACTGGAACAATGCGTATTCCACAAAAAAAACACCTTTGGCAATGCGTTTCACGGAAGAGTTCAGCACCAAATTCCATTTTGCAAAAAGCGAACAACGGGGTTTTACTGCCATTACATCCGTATTGGACGAAAACAACGACACATTGCAACATACTCGCCTCAAAGAACACCCGGACGTTATAAAAGTAACACTCGCCAAACCCTTGCTCCCGTCAGAATACTACCAGATAGATTTGAACTACAACGCCATGGTTCCCGATGACACATTTACGGGATATGGCGTGAACCGCAACGGCAATTTTAACCTAAAGTACTGGTATATAACACCTGCCGTATATGACGGTACATGGCAATACTACAGCAACAAGAACCTGGACGATATGTACGTTCCGCCATCGGACGTGACTGTCAAGGCAGAATTTCCAAGGAACTATGCCGCCTATTCCGAACTTGAACGCATTGACCTGCAACAAAACGACAGCACCCAAACATTGACGCTGTTCGGAAAAAACAGGGTGGACACAAAACTGTTTCTCAACAGGTTTCCAAAATTCAAATACACACAAACGGACAAGTTCACGATTATTTCCGATATCGCCGAAGACAACATCAACCTCAACGAAAAGGCCCTGATCAATGACAAGATCATCCACTTTATAGACAAAAACCTCGGCGCCTATCCGCATAAGTTCTTAATGGTCACCGATGTAGAATACGACAAAGACAAACTCTACGGCCTCAACCAGTTGCCAAATTTCATCCGTCCCTTTCCCGATAAATTACAGTACGAGCTCAAGATCCTTAAAACGGCGCTCAACAACTACCTCAACAACGTGTTGCTACTGAATCCACGCAAGGATTACTGGTTGCGCGACGGACTTCAGATCTATTTCATGATGAAATATGTTGAGGAAAACTATCCCGACCTCAAATTTTTGGGCAACCTTGCAGACGTTTGGGGCATTCGATCCTTTCATGCCGCGGACCTAGCCTTCAACGAACAGTACAACCTGTTTTTTACGCAAATGTCCCGAACCAACAGGGATCAACCACTATCGATGCCCAAGGATTCATTATTGAAATTCAACGCCAATATCGCCGGAAAGTACAAAGCGGGCATCGGTTTAAAGTACCTCAAAGATTTTATCAATGCCGATGTCCTCGAAAACACAATCCTTCAGTACATAGATCGGGTAAGGTTGCAACCCACTTCGTCCAAAACGTTTGAATCAATGCTGAAAACCAATACCGACAAGGACATCGACTGGTTTTTTGATGACTATTTAGATACCCGTAAAAAAATTGATTTTCGAATAAAAAATGTTATCAAGACCGAAGACTCTATCACACTGACCATCAAAAACAAGCGCAAAAACACCATGCCTATTTCATTGTTCACGCTTGAAAATGATTCGGTAATCTCAAAAACTTGGATCGAAAACATCAACAGTACAAAGACGCTCACCATCCCAAGAAATGGCGCCAACAAGCTCGTTCTCAACTACGACAATGCCGTTCCCGAATACAACTTGAGGGACAACTGGAAATCGCTCAAAGGATTCTTTTTCAACAACAAACCATTGCAATTCCGTTTGGTAAAAGATATGGAAGACCCGTACTATAACCAGATTTTTGTTATGCCGATGGTGGAATTCTACAATATATACGACGGACTTACACTCGGCACCAAGCTTTACAACAAGACAATGATCCGAAAGAATTTCAACTATCGGATTTCACCCCAATATGCTACCAAGTCCAACACATTGACCGGTGGCATGTCTGTAAGTTACGGTCATGACCTCGAAGGAAAGAATCTTTATAACATCACCTATGGCGTGGGCCTTGGCTATTCGTCATTTGCCAAAGATGCTTTTGTGACCAAGATAACCCCCAGCCTTTCCTTTAATTTCAGGAACGACAAGGACTTTAGATCCAACCAACGGAGCACCGTCAATTTGAGATATGTTGACATTTCAAGGACTTTGAAAGAAAATGCACAGGTAGTATTGGAAGAACCAGATTACCGCGTGTTAAACTTGCGCTATGTCAATTCTGACATCGGAATTATTAAACACAACAGTTGGTTCACAGATTTTCAGGTGGCCAAAAATTTCGGAAAGCTGTCCCTAAACTACGAATACCGCAGCCTGTCCGAAAAAAACCGACAATTCAATTTCCGTTTCTTTGCAGGTTCGTTCTTGTACAACAAGACCGATCCCCATTCTGATTATTTCAGTTTTGCCCTCGATAGGCCTACCGATTATCTGTTTGACTACAACTACCTCGGCAGGTCTGAATCCTCGGGGATTTTCAGCCAGCAGATTATCATTGCCGAAGGCGGTTTCAAATCCAGATTGGCGCCAGCCTTTGCCAACCAATGGATGGGCACAATCAATACCAGTGCATCCATCTGGAAATACATCGAAGCTTATGGCGATATCGGGCTTGTAAAAAACAAGTTCGAAAATGCAAAAGTTGTGTACGATTCGGGCATAAGGCTCAATCTGGTAACCGATTATTTTGAAGTTTACTTCCCCATATATTCCAATATCGGCTGGGAAGTTTCAGAACCGCACTATTCGCAGAGAATCCGAATCCTTTTCACACTGGACCCGCAATCACTCTTTGGCCTTTTTAGGCGTAAATGGTATTGATTCAGGTATTTACAATGAGTTGAGCCAGCAAATTGTAAAACACGATAAGATTGGTTAACTTTGCGAAAATCGACATACCCAAACACTATGCAGATGCAAACAGAACCCAACACCACCAATGCGATGACTTTTGAGGATTTCAGGTCAGAAATCATGAACGATTACAAGATAGCCGTGACCAGCAGGGAATGCAGCCTGTTGGGCCGCAGGGAAGTGCTGACAGGAAAGGCCAAGTTCGGCATCTTTGGTGACGGCAAGGAAGTACCACAGTTGGCATGGGCAAAAGTGTTCCGCAACGGCGATTTCCGTTCCGGGTATTATCGCGACCAAACCTTTATGATGGCCATTGGCCAACTAACCATACAACAGTTTTTTGCCGGATTGTACGGCCATACAGATATTGACCACGACCCCATGTCGGCCGGACGACAGATGGGTGGACACTTCGCCACTCACAGCCTGGACGAAAACGGCCATTGGAAAAACCTTGTTGACCAAAAGAACTCCAGCTCTGACATATCCCCTACCGCTGGGCAAATGCCTCGACTGCTCGGACTGGCACAGGCCTCAAAAATCTACCGCCAGGTAAAAGGTATCGACGCCACAAAATTTTCTGACAATGGCAATGAAATTGCTTGGGGAACCATCGGTAACGCGAGCACCAGTGAAGGCCTGTTCTTTGAAACCATCAATGCAGCAGGAGTGCTTCAAGTACCTATGGTCATCAGTATTTGGGATGATGAATACGGCATTTCCGTACATGCCAGACACCAAACCACAAAAGAAAGCATCTCCGAAATCCTTAAAGGATTCCAAAAAGATGAAACCCAAAACGGCTACGAAATCATCAAAGTAAACGGATGGGACTATCCTTCACTTGTGGAAGCATATCAAAAAGCTTCGCAATTGGCACGCGAAGCGCACGTTCCGGTCCTCATCCATGTTGTAGAACTCACACAACCGCAAGGCCATTCTACTTCAGGTTCGCACGAACGTTACAAAAATGAAGCGCGTCTGGCATGGGAAACCGAATATGATTGCAACGCCAAATTTAGGGCGTGGATCTTGGCAAACAATATCGCTGACGAAGAAACCTTGACCGAACTAGAAAAAAACATCAAAAAAGAAGTTAGGGACGGAAAAAAAGCTGCTTGGGACGCTGTCACTAAACCCATTTCACAAGAATTGGAAGAAGCTGTGCAGCGCCTTGATGCCCTTGCCGACGCATCTGACAATGGCGTTTTTATCAAAAAATTGTCCAATGACCTAAAAGCCATTTCAGAACCTGGCCGCAAGGACATTCTATCTGCAACAAGAAAAGCCCTTCGCTATATAACAACCGAAAATTCTGAACAAAAACGAGCGCTCACCCAATGGGTCGATGCCTATATCAAAAAAATTCAACCAAAATACAGTTCGTTGCTTTTCAGCAATTCTGAACGTTCGGCACTTAAAATCAAGGAAGTAAAACCAACATACGACAACAATCCCGAAGATGTTGACGGACGTGTCGTGGTCAGGGAAAACTTTGACGCCATTTTTAGCAAATACCCGGAAGCATTGGTTTTTGGCGAAGATGCAGGGCACATTGGCGACGTAAACCAAGGGCTTGAAGGACTGCAGGAAAAATATGGCGAGCTCCGTGTGGCCGATGTTGGTATCCGGGAAGCTTCCATCATTGGGCAAGGTATTGGAATGGCCATGCGCGGTTTGCGCCCGATAGCCGAAATTCAATATCTGGACTATATCCTATATGCGCTCCAGATCATGAGCGACGATCTTGCCACCTTGCATTACCGTACCCACGGAATGCAAAAAGCACCGCTGATTATACGGACAAGGGGGCATCGTCTTGAAGGGATTTGGCATTCAGGATCGCCCATGGGCGGTGTCATCAATCTTGTACGGGGCATCCATGTCCTTGTACCCCGGAACATGACCGTAGCCGCTGGGTTTTACAACACATTATTGGAAAGTGATGATCCGGCACTGATCGTCGAATGCCTGAACGGATATCGATTGAAGGAAAAATTGCCCAACAACCTGGGCGAGTTCAAAGTTCCCTTGGGCATTGTGGAAACCTTAAAAGAAGGCAAAGACATTACCCTGGTAAGTTACGGCTCAACATTGCGGATGGTGGAACAGGCAGCCAAAGAGCTTTTGGAAGTGGGAATCGACGCCGAGATCATTGACATACAGTCGCTGTTGCCTTTTGACCTGAACCATGATATCGTCAAAAGCGTTGCAAAGACCAACCGATTGATGGTCATTGACGAAGATGTTCCCGGTGGCGCATCAGCATTTATACTTAACGAGATCATCAACACACAAAATGCGTTTCAATTTTTGGATAGTCCGCCAAAAACCCTTGCTGCACAACAACACAGACCGGCCTATGGTACCGACGGCGATTATTTTTCAAAACCATCACTTGAGGACATTTTTGAAGCCGTCTACGAGATGATGCACGAAGCCCGCCCAACGGATTTTCCGAAGTTGCGATAACAGAAATTTTGCACAATAAAAACTTTCATAGTGATTGAAAGGTTTTTTTGTTTATTTTTATTCTAAATTAACAATCCCTGCATTATGAAAACAAATTACACCGATCTTGGACTTTTACTTTTACGTTTAGGCTTTGGCGGCTTAATGCTAACCCACGGCATCCCAAAAATCAGCAAACTTGCAGATCCCAGCCAGTTCGCCGACCCGTTAGGCATAGGGCCAACATTTTCACTGGTACTCGCCATTATTGGCGAAGCGGTTGCGCCCATACTTATTATCATCGGACTTAAGACAAAATGGGCCGCAATTCCTGCCTTTATCACAATGGCGGTAGCTGCATTTATTGTCCATGCAAAAGATCCACTGGGTAACAAAGAGCTTGCCCTTTTGTATTTCTTCGCATTTTTGGTCATATTTTTGGCAGGTCCTGGAAAATATTCCGTGGACAAGAAATAAAAACGACAAAATTTGGCACAACAAAGCGACATTACAACAATGTCGCTTTTTTTGTAGAACATGAAGCTGCAAAAACATTGGTTGAGCAAACAATTAAGTTCTACGGAGCAAAGAATAGGTTTTTTATATTTTTACAAATCAAAAATTGTTGACAATCTCATAAAATGACTGCCAGACCAGAAAAAATAAAACTTGTCCAACTTGGTAAGGACGACAAAGTACCTTACGAACTATTATTGCTTGCAGACCCATCAAAAAATTTGGTTGATGGATACTTGAAACAGTCAAACATTTATATTGCCAGAAAAGACAATGAAACGCTTGGCGTTATAGTTCTATTTCCATTAACGCCAGATACCGTTGAAATCAAAAATGTGGCTGTAAAGCCTAAATATCAAGGGCAAGGAATTGGTAGTTTGCTAATAGAAAAGGCTATAGAAGCAGCAATATCCAACAAACTAAAGAGCATTTGTATCGGCACAGCAAATTCAAGCGTGGAACAACTTTGCCTTTATCAGAAGCTTGGCTTTGAAATAACCGGTCTAAAAAAAAACTTTTTTACAGACAACTATACTGAACCTATTTATGAAAATGGCATTCGGGCCAAACACATGTTGGTATTGACAAGACAGTTAAATGACACATTGTAATGTCCGGTTTTGTGCATGAACCAACGTTAGGATCTGCCAAGGATACCACCTCCATAAAGGTTGGACCAACCAACACCGTCCCACTCCTTTTTAACTGCCGCTCGGCAATTCTCTTGTGAGCCAACCTCTTCGACTTGCAGTAACTATGGCATAAGGTGTAATCCAAAATAGCCCAAATGTATATAAGATACTATACGAATATGCCCAAAACGACTCCGATAGGTTATAGCGCCTGGCATAAAACAGCGCAGGAAAACTCGAAAGTATCAAAATGCTGAACAGGGTCGAGCTAAAGAACAGTAACGGGTGGGAAATGATGAAAAAGAGCATGAAAATCAAGAACGGATAGCACATAATGATTTTGACAGATTGATCCATAAACAATAACCTGCTGCCCAATTTGGAGCCTTTTCTAAAATCTGTAAAAACAAATTTGCCCATCTGGATATTTTCCCTCACATTGCTCCTTCCCCAACGGATAAACATTTTATAAAGTCCTTTGTATCGTTCCGGAACATTGGTGTATGCATAAGCATTTTGTTGAAACAGTACGTGTTTGCCCTGTTTTAAAATCATATTGGTCATGGCGCGGTCCTCACCAATGTCGGACGGCTGCCCCATAAAAGTCTGGTTAATCCAATCTTCGAGGCAGGCAAACACAGCTTCCCTCCTATATGCCGCCAAAGCTCCTGGCGTACAAAGTACTGACTCCAAATAACTTTCTGCAGATCTACGGAACTCAAAACTCAACACAAAACTCACATTGAGCATCTTCGGAAGCAGAGCTTTTTCGTTATTCAACACCCTAATATTTCCGGCAACGGCCCCACAATTAGTGTTCACCACAAATGGGCTTACCAGATTTCGCAAGGTATCGGTATTTACCACCGAATCGCTGTCAACCGTAACGAACACATCGCCCGTTCCGAGATTAAAACCTTTGTATAGTGCATGCCGCTTGCCCATATTTTTGGGTTGTTGGAAGATTTCCAAACGATCACCGAGCTGTATTTTGGCTTCGTTCATCCATTGCCAAGTATCGTCTTTGCTACCATCGTCAATGGCAAGTAACTGTAATTTCCCAGATGGATAATCGCTCGATGCCAAGCTCATCAAGGTTGCCCATACTTGCTTGCCTTCGTTATATGCCGGAACGATGACCGTACAGGTAGGCAATTGGTCATCAGAAACCGATTTTATGGGTTTGTATTTGATATATAAATAGAGCATGTAAATGAAAAAACTGGCTTTCAAGAAAAACAATGTGGTTGCCAAAACAAAAAAGAACAACCCCCAGGAAGAATTCACCCTGACGATATTGAACTGTTTAAAATCGTTTTGCATCACAAATACCAGACAGGCCGCACCAATCATCAGCAAAAACGTACCGGCAAGTACCATACTGCCACGCAATTTGTCCGATTTTTTAAATAGTGACGGCAAAGCGCCAAAAATGTATCCGGAGATACCTGATTTGTTGTTAAAAATGCTTCGGTCGTTTTCTAATTGTAGTTCACCGTTGTTCAATGGATGTAATTTCATTTTTGTCAAAAGTATTTGCTGTTCGTTTCTTTTGATTGAACAAAGGCAATAGCTGTGCCACGACCATTTTGTGTGGGCCATTGGCTGTTTAAGCTATAAAAAGTGTGAAAAGTGTGTAATTTTTATACAAATGAATGTATCACAGCGCGGAATGCTACACGCATTGAAACCAAATATATTTTTTTATAGTTGGCTGAACAGTTACTCCCTCTTGTTTGGATATGGCAACGAATTACCGTATCTGTTTTATTTGTTTATAGTTTTTTATAATTAATATTTGGTTCTTTTTTCGAGGTGTCCTTGTATATTTTGCCATTCGGCAGCTAAACGTTTTTCAATTTTCAATTTCGTGAAGTTTCTTGATTTGCTCAAATGTGCTGCAACTTGTGAATACAGGCCAGGGGTTGCCACATATATTTTTTTTGTGGAAACATCGACTTAAATATTAGTTGCCAATAACGACAGGTTGCTACCTCAAAATTCTAACCATCAACTCTTTGAGCAAATCGCCCTGCGGCAGGGAATTGGCGCCCATGCCTTTGCCTTTCAGGTCAAACTCGCGGAGAGTTGACACCACCTCGCTCACTTTTTTCATCGGATAATTGTGTACTGCCGTCATGTACTCGTTCACAAAATAAGGATTGATTCCCAAGGCCGAAGCCACATTGCGCGGCGATTTGTCCGCTAGACCATGCAGCACCAACAATTTGGAAAAAAAACCGAACAGCAATGATATGGTAACCACCATCGGATTGTCCTTGGGGTTGTCGGCAAAATAATTGACAATGCGATGCACCTTAACTTCATCTCGATAGCCAATGGCGTTACAAAGCTCAAAGTTGTTGAAGTCCTTACTGATACCTATGTTATCTTCGATATGCTGTGGCGAAATTTGAGTGCCTTCTGGCAAAATAATCTGGAGTTTATCCAGTTCATTGCTAATTTTGCCCAAATCATTGCCCAAAAACTCCACGAGCATCAGTGCCGCTTTAGGGGCAATACTGTAATTCTTACCTGCCAGCACACGACGTATCCATTCGGCTACTTTGTTATCATGTAGTTTTTTGGTTTCTAATACCAGACCTGTTTTCTGCAAGGCTTTATACAGCGATTTTCGCTTATCGATGGTTTTGTACTTATAGTTAACAACCAGGATAGTAGATGGTTGTGGTTGTTTGGCATAATCGGCGAGGTTCTCAATGGTTCGTGATAGATCCTGTGCTTCCTTAACGATGATTACCTGATAATCTGCCATCATAGGGTAGCGCTTGGCATTGGACACAATGTCCTCTACCGTAATGTCCCTGCCATAAAGCACCATCTGGTTAAAACCTTTTTCTTCTTCGGTAAGCACATTTTTTTCGATATACATCGAAATCTGGTCTATATAATAAGGTTCGTCACCCATCAAAAAATAGATGGGTTTTAGTATTTTGTTCCTGATGTCGGCCACAAGGGCTTTGATTTCGTCCAAAACGTGCTGCGTTAATTTTATGATCCCCAACAAATAGAATTCCCAAGAATTTTCATTGAGCGTTTGAAAATTGGGCATGGAAACTTAACTTTGGCAAACGATATACACCAATAGTGCAAGAACTCAATTTTCCGAAGTATCCATTTCGTTTCAAAAATAGCGAAAATAAAATTTCAATTTTCGATACCATACGGAAAAGATTTGTCGTATTGCAACCCGAAGAATGGGTACGCCAACATTGCATACAGTACCTCCTCAACGAGCTGCACTTCCCTATATCATTGTTAAATATTGAAAAAGAACTCGATATCAATGGTTTGAAAAAACGCTACGACATTGTAGCATACCATCCTGACGGGAGCATTTACCTGATTGTGGAATGTAAAGCCCCGCAAGTACCGATTACCCAAGCCGCTTTTGACCAAATAGCACGGTACAATATGTCATTGAAAGCCGATTACCTTATGGTAACAAACGGAATAAATCATTATTATTGCCAAATGGATTATGAATGCCAACGTTATCGGTTCCTGAAAAGTATCCCAAGCTATAACAACCATCTACCTTGAAAATCGCCATTGTCATACTCAACTGGAACGGCAAGCATCTGTTGGAGCGCTTCCTTCCATCGGTCGTGGCTCACGCATCCGGGAACGACGTCTACGTTGCCGATAATGCTTCCAACGATAATTCCGTGGATTTTGTCAAAACACATTTTCCCAACGTCAAGATCATCCAGCACAAAGATAATTTTGGCTATGCCAAAGGATACAACCAAGCTTTAATATCCATAGATGCCGATGTTTTCTGCCTGATGAATAGTGACGTGGAAGTGACAGAGAACTGGCTTCCTCCCATTGTGCAAACATTCGAAGAATATCCGGATACCGCCATCATACAGCCTAAATTATTGGATTTCAACCATAAAGACCATTTTGAATATGCCGGTGCCGCAGGTGGCTTTTTGGATCGGTACGGCTATCCTTACTGCCGCGGCAGAATTTTTGACACACTGGAAAAAGACCAAGGCCAATATGACGATGTTGCCAAGATCTTTTGGGCCTCCGGCGCCTGTCTTTTTATCAAAAAAAACATATTTGATGAACTCGGCGGTCTTGATGAAGCTTTTTTTGCACATTTTGAAGAAATTGACCTTTGCTGGAGGGCACATAATTTGGGCTACGAGACACGATATGTAGGAAATTCATGTATATATCATGTAGGTGGTGCAACTTTAAAAAATACAAACCCAAGAAAAACCTACCTGAACTTCCGCAACAGCCTGTACGCCATTACAAAAAACGCCTATGGCAATTGGTGGCTTTTGGTCTTCCTTCGGCTTGTATTGGACGGTGCGGCCGCACTGAAATTTTTGTTCGAGTTGAAACCCTCACATTTTTTTGCCATCATCAAAGCACATTTTGCTTATTACTCACACTTAACCAAGCTTTTGCGCCAGAGAAAATTTTCTTGTCAAAAAGCAGGGTACTATCAAATCCAGTCAATAGTATGGGCCTATTTTGTCAAAAAAAAGCAGCAATTTGACCGTTTATAACTTTTGTTAAAATTTTTGTTAATCTCTGCCCTATCAATGGTTTTTTGTATAATTTTGAAATGTTAAATTTTAACCGTTTTTTAATTACAACAACTATGAAAAAACTAATTGTATTGAGTGTGTTTTCACTATTGGCATTGAGTTCTTGCGTATCAAAAAAGCAATATGCAGAACTTGAAGCAAAACAGAAAGAAACACAAGATTTATTGAACACCGCAACTGTTAAACTGAATAGTTGTTTGGCCGATAAAGCAGCGGCTGATGCCCGCGTGGCAGGATTACAAGAGCAGTTGGCCGACTTGCGCAAAACCAACCAAGATTTGATAGATACCAAAGGGAATTTGACGACTTTGACACAAAAAGGCGCCGAAAATCTTGAAAAATCTTTGGAAAGCTTAAAAGAAAAAGATTTGAAAATCAGTCGTTTGCAGGATGCTTTAACTCGCAAGGATAGCGTTACCCTTGCCATTGTTACCAGTTTGAAACGTGAAGTGGGCATCAACGATCCAGACATTCAGATCAATGTTGAAAAAGGTGTAGTTTACATTTCTATCGCAGATAAACTTTTGTTCCAGAGCGGTAGTTACAACGTGACAACAAAAGCAAAAGAAGTACTGGCAAAAGTAGCCAAAGTGGTCAACAGCAAACCAGATTTCGAATGTATGGTAGAAGGCCATACCGACACTGTGCCTTATAAGAGCGGAGTACTGTTGGACAACTGGGATTTGAGCGTCAAGCGCTCTACCTCTATCATCAGGGTATTGGAATCTCTGGGCGTGCCTTCAAAACAATTGGTAGCGGCAGGACGTGGCCAATACGTGCCATTAGTGCCCAATGATACTGCCGAAAACAGAGCCACAAACAGAAGGACCCGTATTTTGGTACTTCCAAAAATTGACCAGTTCTACGAAATGGTCGAAAAAGAAATGAAAAATCTTTCTGAAGGAACTAATTAACAGGTAACATACAATACGAAAGCCCAATCGTTTTGATTGGGCTTTTTTTTGGCTCCTCCAAAACTAAAGACCAAAATCATTTTTTCATTATAATTATCCAACAGATATTTGCACCTAAAAAAAGACCCCAATGAGCGATAACAGCAAACAGCGCTTTTCCTTGAGTATATTCTTCATGCTTTCAGGGTTTTGCTTTGCCACTTGGGCATCGCGCATCCCAACCATCAAAACCATTTTTGATCTCAACGAAGCAGAGTTAAGCAATGTCCTGCTCATGCTCCCCATCAGTTCCTTGGCAGGACTCCCACTATCCGGCTGGCTCGTAGCCAAGTTTGACAGCAGAAAACCATTGGTCGTCTCTTTTATATTTTTGAATCTCGCATTGGCAGGTATAGGCCTATCAAATTCCATGTTGGCACTCATAGTCTCTGTATTTGTGTTTTCGTTCTTTATGCGAATCCTCAATATTGCGATGAACACGCAATCCATTAGCGTTCAAAAAAATTATGCCAAAAAAATCATCGGTTCGTTCCACGGGCTTTGGAGTACGGGAGGCCTGATTGGGGTTTTGTTTTCAACATTTATGGTTAAAATGGACGTTTCGCTGTCACAACATCTTTTGATTGCCGGCATACTATCTATGGTCGCGGGGCTTGCATCCTACCCTTTTTTAATAAAAAGTGACCGTTCAGCACATGGCAACAAGTTTCAACTGGGAAAACCCGACCGACAAATTGTACTTTTGGGAATTATGGTGTTTTTTGCCGCGGTGTGCGAGGGCGGCATTTTTGATTGGAGCGGCGTTTATTTCAAAGAGGTCGTAAAAGAGGAATTATTTACATTGGGCTATTTGATTTTCATGGTTTTTATGGCATTATCTCGCTTTTTCTCTGATACATTGATAGAACGCTTGGGAATGAAACGTATGTACCTCATCAGTGCATCATTTATAACATTGGGTATCATGTCCCTGATACTTTTTCCATACTTTTGGCCATCTATCATCGCTTTGAGCATCACCGGATTGGGCGTGGCTGCAATCTTCCCCATGACCTATATGCTTGCAGGAACTTCAAAAAAATATTCTGCCGGAATGGCCATATCCATCGTTACCACCTATTCGATTGTCGGCATGCTGGTAGGGCCACCACTTATCGGCTATATTGCCCATGCCTTAAACTTGAAAATAGCATTTGTTATCTTCCTGATTTCGGGATTGATGTTGGTTCCGGTTTCAAGATTGTTCTTCAAAAACCAGCCTGAAGAAGCTTAAAAAATCTCGGTGCTCCCCTTGCCTTCCCTAACGATTACAGGCTCGCTTTCTGATAGGTCAACGACAGTAGATGCATGGTTGTCTCCATAACCCCCGTCAATGACCATATCAACAAGATTGTTCCATTTTTCAAGAATCAACTCGGGATCTGTGGTATATTCTATGATCTCATCCTCATCGTGTATCGATGTCGAAATAATCGGGTTGCCCAGTTGTCGTACAATTTCGAGGGCAATATTATTATCGGGCACACGAATACCCACGGTCTTTTTCTTTTTGAACGGATGCGGCAGCGAACTCGCTCCTGGAAGTATGAAAGTATAGGGACCGGGCAGGGCACGTTTTAAGATCTTGAAAGTCTTGGTATCAATCTGCTTAACGTAATCACTCAAATTACTCAAGTCGTGGCATACAAACGAAAAGTTTGCTTTTTCCAGCTTCACACCCTTGATGGTTGCAATGCGTTCCAAAGCCTTTAGATGCGTGATATCGCAACCCAATCCATAGACCGTATCGGTAGGATAAATGACCAACCCGCCCTTTCGGAGGACATCCACAACCTTCTTGATATCACGAGGATTGGGATTCTCTTCATAAATTTTTATAAATTCTGCCATAATAACGAACGGATCAAATCGTTTACAAATTAAACAATATAATTCTTACCATGAAGACCTACAACTATTTTTTTGCAATCTTGATTGCTTTTATCGCCTTTGGATGTGGTAATGACGATACTTCTGACGACAATATGCCAACCGGCTTGGATCCTTTGGAATATTATGAAGAACTCAATATTTCCTATGGTCCGGATGACGACCAAAAATTTGATATCTATTTGCCCGCCAATCGTTCAACAGAAACCAAAGTACTAATACTGGTACATGGCGGCGGTTGGACATCCGGCGACAAAGCCGATATGAACGGTTTTAGGGATATAATAAGGCAAGATTTGCCAAATGTGGCCATCGTGAACATTAATTACCGATTGGCTAACGCGACCACACCTCCATATCCCATGCAGATTGACGACATTTCGGCTGTTGTCAACCATCTGAAATCCATTGACAATAGTTACGTTTTTTCAGATGATTACGGATTTATAGGTGTTAGTGCCGGCGCGCATCTGTCTTTACTTTGGAGCTATGCTTTTGACACTGGTTCTGATTCAAAGATGGTGTGCAGCATAGTCGGCCCAACAAATTTTACGGATCCTGCGTATTTGGAAAATACTGACCCGGCCATCCAAGCACTGTTGGATTTGTATGGAGAGACCGCCTCCATTGCTTTTCTTGAAGAAGTAAGCCCATACCACCAAGCCACTTCGGCTTCGCCTCCAACCGTTATGTTTTATGGAGGCCAAGACCCGCTGATCCCCACTACTCAAGGCACCGATTTAAGGGATAGGCTCGATGAACTTGGCGTTACAAACGAATTTACCTTATATCCCAATGCAGGCCATGGATGGGCAGGACTGGAGCTCCTTGATACTTGGTTGAAACTAAAACTTTTCATCAATTCCCATCTGGAATAGACCTTATGGATTGAAAGTCCATTGTTCTAATCATCCAAAGCCACAGATTACACAGTTGCCCATTGATCGAATAATCGGTGAAGCCGTGCATTCTGTGGTTTTTTAATTGTGGAGGTTAGCGAAAATGTGCAATTTAAATTAAAGATAGGTTCGATACAGAAAAATCGTTACCCCAACACATCTAGCTTTGCAAAGCGCAGCAAGAGCTTTTTGACACCGCCATGGTCAAAATCGATTTCAGCCTTGGCATCGGCTCCATTACCCTCTATTTTCAACACTCTGCCTTTACCAAACCGCGTGTGTTGTACCACATTGCCGACAGTCAGTGCTCCATCAAAGAGGTTTGTTTTGGAACTTTCGGCAGGTTTGCCCAAGGGCTTTAATCTGGCAGGTGGGACAAACTTTACCGGTTTGTTCTCTTGCTTTCTGGGCAACGGCTTTTTGAAACGGTTGCGCTCTGGCTCAACATCACCAAAAATATCGGCAGACAACATTGGGTTATACCTTCTGTCCTCAATCGGGGTAAGGATTTCGAGATATTTGTCATCGATTTCCTCAATAAAACGGCTCGGTTCGGCATCAATTAATTTTCCCCATCTATAACGTGACAAGGTATATGTCAGGTAGGCCTGTTTTTCGGCCCGTGTCAATGCCACGTAAAACAAGCGACGTTCTTCTTCGAGTTCGCTCCTCGTGTTCATGCTCATGGCGCTTGGAAAGAGATCTTCCTCCATGCCAACAATATACACGTATGGAAATTCAAGGCCTTTTGCCAAATGTATGGTCATCAGCGCCACACGGTCGTCATCGCCCTTGTCATTGTCGAGATCGGTCGCCAGTGCCACATCTTCCAAAAACTCCGTGATATTTCCTGTAGCATCGGCAAGCTCCATTTGTCCTTCGACAAAATCCTTGATACCGTTGAGCAACTCTTCGATATTTTCCATTTTGGCAATGCCCTCGGGGGTGCCGTCGTTATTATACTCGCGGATAATACCTGTGACCTTGGTCACGTGGTCCGCAAGTTCAAAGGCATTGACTGTCTGGTTCATCACCTGAAAACTTTCGATCATGGTTACAAAGTTTTGCAACTTGACCTTGGTGGGTGCATTGATATCCACATTGAACGTTGCAATGTGTTTCATCAAATCAAAAATGGAACGGTTGTGGTCATTGGCAGCCACGACCAATCTGTCAATGGTGGTTTGTCCTATTCCTCTTGCCGGAAAGTTGATGACACGCATGAGGGCTTCTTCATCTGCGGGATTTACCACCAGTCTTAAATAAGCCAGCACATCTTTTATTTCCTTACGTTGGTAGAATGATAAGCCGCCGTATATCCTATAAGGGATGTTCTTCTTTCGGAGGGCATCTTCAATGGCACGCGATTGGGCATTGGTTCGGTAAAGTACGGCAAAATCATTGTTTTTTAGCTGTTTGTCCATTTTGTTCTCAAAAATGGAACTCGCCACAAACCTTCCTTCGTCACCATCGGTCATAAGCCGGTTTACTTTTATTTTAGGACCTTCGTCATTGGCAGTCCAAACTACCTTGTCGAGCTTTACCTGATTTTTGTCAATGATAGAATTGGCAGCATTCACGATATTTTTTGTAGAACGGTAATTTTGCTCCAACCGATAGACGTTTACATTGTCATAATCCCTTTGGAAATTCAGGATATTGTTAATGTTTGCACCTCGAAATGCATAAATGCTCTGTGCATCGTCACCCACCACGCAGATGTTTTGGTAACGGTCAGAAAGTGCCCTGACAATTAGGTACTGTGAGTGGTTTGTGTCTTGGTACTCATCCACCAAAATATACCTGAAACGGTGTTGGTATTTTGCCAATACATCGGGAAACCTTGTAATCAATTCATTGGTTTTCAATAATAAATCATCAAAATCCATTGCCCCAGCCTTAAAACAGCGATCGACATAGTTCTTATAGATTTCGCCCAACCGTGGGCGTTTGGCCATGGCATCGGCTTCAATCAATTCCGGGTTTTGAAAATAAGCCTTTACGGTAATGAGACTATTCTTATAGGACGATATCCGAGCATGTACCTGCTTATACTTGTAAATATCCTTGTCCAGTTCCATTTCCTTGATAATAGAAGATATAAGCCGTTGCGAATCTTGCGTGTCGTAGATAGTGAAATTATTGGGATAGCCCAATTTATCGGCTTCAATGCGGAGAATTTTGGCAAAAACCGAATGAAATGTTCCCATCCATAAGTTTTTTGCCTCGCTCTCGCCCACAATGGCCGCAATACGCGATTTCATTTCCCTGGCAGCCTTATTGGTAAAGGTCAGCGCCAAAATATTGAAGGGATCAACGCCCTCGCTCATCAGATAGGCAATCCTATAGGTCAATACACGGGTCTTGCCCGATCCGGCTCCGGCTATAATGATCATGGGGCCATCTTTCTGTAAAGTTGGCGCCAATTGTGCGTCGTTCAGTTGACTTAAATACGCTTCCAAATCTAAAAAAATTCAAAACGTGAAATTAACCATTGATCCAGTTATAGGAGTTGGATTTTATGAATAATTATAAACAATTTTGAAAAAATGCCCGTATTCTATTTTTTGGCCACAACTGTCATTGCATCCAAAAGACCTTCTTTAGCATTGAGCCACAGAAAATTAAACACAGATTTGGTCGGGTCTCTTTCGATATCTTTTTTGAAACCTTCCCTAAATCCATCGGCTGTTTTGTCGCTGTTATGTTTGATGACCAAATTGACCATTGCAGAAAGCAGTTTGTTTTTCCGTTTACCTTCCTTTTCGAGCAAATCCACTTTAAAGTCCTCATATTTGGTCCGTAGTTCAACATTGGATCTATGGGCGTTCCCATCGATGGTAAAGTAGGTTTTGATCAGTTCACCTTCAAACAAGACCTTTAAATTTGGCCCTGAAAACGTGTTCATGTCTTGTGCCAATAGCTTGCCAACCTCTGCCTTGAAAACAAAATTGTCATTGGCGCTATTGACATCAAAGTACCAATTGGCCTTGATGGGTGTTGACTTCATAAAAACGGCTTCGATTTCCAGATTGGTCTTTTCGCCTACCTGATAGGTATTGCCCAAATTGGATATGTCCGCATGAAGGTTTGAGAAGCGAATGGTTCCCGGCGGGTTTTCCAAATGTACTTTTTCAGAATATTCAATGGTTGCATTGTTGAGTGAAACGCTGTTTAAGGCCAGATCAAACCCAAGGTTTCTCAACATGTTGCCGTACAGTTTTTTAACGGTGTTATCATCTGGAACCAACTTGTTCCTGTAAAGCTTTAAAACAGGCTTGTCAAAAATCGTTTTTGGACTTTTAAAAAAAAAGGTGAAATCTTCTCTGTAACCAAAATCTATAGATTGTAACGTGAGCGCATCGACCGTAAGATCAAAATAATCTCGCTCAACCTGTATTTTTTTTAAGAGTTCATTTTTAGAGTATTTGGTGTAGATCCTTAATCGTTCAACTTTTGCCTGATCTTTGTTGATTGCTACAGATGCTGTTTTCAGGTTTTCATAAGGTCCAAGTCGGAAAAACAAGCTATCGAGGCTCAAATCAAATCCTGAATATGATAGAGGCCGCTTTCTCATCATGGTGGTTTTATCCACAATGACATTACCAAAATTGGCTTTTAATCCTCTGGTTTCCAAAAGAGTGGAATCTGTAATTGCGTCTCGTATTACTACCAATGCATTATCAACAATAAATTGATCCACAGAAATTTTTGGCGGAATGGAATTGCCTTGGGTCACCCCTTGAATATCGGTATCGCCCTCTCCACTAACATAATAAATCAGTTTTGGCCGATCCAGTTCCAATTTTCCGATGGACATTTTACCATTTAACATATAATCCCAAAAACCAAAGTTCCTGACCGTCAGTTTTTCTGCATAGAGTTTGGCTCTGGCGGTTTCAGAATTTTCAACCTTGTTCACCACTTCCGCCCCATAGACAACCACCCTACCCCTGAACGTGTTGACATCCATGTGTTTATATGTTATTTTTAAAGGTTCAGGGAGCACATGTAACATATGCTCCAAGCATATGGTAGCAACACGGTTTGCAACCAAAACTGCTACAATGATCAAAACTGCCGACCCAAAAAAAATAATCTTTTGCCTTTTGCCCATTGGTTAAAGATATGACAATGAAACCATAATTTTTGAATATATTTACCAAAATTACTCCCAAATGGACAATGTTATTCAATTCCTATCAAGTCTCAGTTGGTGGGCGTGGCTCATTATTGTAATTGCAATTGTTGTCATCCGAGACGTTTTTTTTCAAAAAGCCCATACCATTAGTCATAATTTTCCGCTCATCGGGCATTTTAGGTACATGTTAGAAACTATAGGGCCTGAAATCCGCCAATATTTGGTGGCAAACAATCGTGAAGAACTGCCATTCAACAGGATAGAGCGCAGTTGGATTTATGCCTCGGCAAAACGTGAAAACAATTACGAAGGGTTTGGCACAGACAGAGATATTTATGCTCATCAGCACATTTTTATCAACAATGCGATGATGGCCTACAATCTGGATGAAAATCACCCCAACCAATTTGACCATAGTTTTCTACCGTGTGCCAAAGTAATGGGTTCATATAACCAAAGAAAAAAACCTTATCGTCCCGGGTCGGTCATCAATGTTTCTGCCATGAGTTTTGGGTCGCTATCGGCAAAAGCAGTAGAATCATTGAACAAAGGCGTAAAAATAGCCGGAGCTTACCAAAACACTGGCGAAGGCGGATTGTCGCCATACCACTGCAATGGCGGCGACGTCATCTTTCATTTTGGAACGGGCTATTTTGGTGTCCGGGATGATGAAGGGCGGTTCTCAATGGAAAAATTAGTAACACTGGTCAACGAGAAACCTTTTGTCAAAGCCATAGAAATCAAGCTTTCGCAAGGAGCCAAACCCGGTAAGGGCGGTGTGTTGCCGGCAGCAAAAATCACAAAGGAAATATCTGAAATCCGTCACGTACCCATGGGAAAAGATGTACTGTCGCCACCCAACCATTCGGCTTTTTCCAATGTTCCTGAACTGATGCAATTTATTGAGGATATTGCAGAAGCTACAGGATTGCCCGTAGGCATCAAGGCTGCCATAGGCAAACTCGACCAATGGGAAGAACTGGCAGAACTTATGGTCGCTACAGGCAAAGGCCCCGACTTTATAACCGTTGATGGTGGTGAAGGTGGTACCGGTGCCGCACCGCCAAGCTTTGCAGACCACGTATCGTTACCTTTCGTTTATGGATTCAGTGATTTGTACAAAATGTTCCAACGGTATGGCCTTACGGAACGTATTGTGTTCATAGGAAGTGGCAAATTGGGTTTTCCGGCACGTGCTGCAATGGCTTTTGCCATGGGCGTGGACTGCATAAATGTGGCAAGGGAAGCAATGATGAGCATTGGCTGTATCCAAGCGCAAGTATGCCATACCAACCGCTGTCCGAGCGGTGTGGCCACACAGAGCAAATGGCTGCAAAGCGGCATCAACATACCGCTAAAGTCAGAACGCTTGGCGCAGTATTTCAAAACGTTCCGAAAAGAACTGGTGGAAATAACACATGCGGCAGGGTACGAACACCCTTGCCAGTTTACCATGAAAGACATCGATGTGAACGTGGACGATTCTTACTTGTCCAAAGAACTCGACAAAACCTACCTGTACGAGAAAACCCCTGTTCCTTTTGAAGGTATTAGACAACTTAAAGACTGTATTTACCTTGGAGGAAAGGCATAACAGGCATTGCAAAGTTTATAAAAAGGCCTTAAGTTTGGAAAAACTTTATTATGGAATCTGAAAACATACTTAACCTGATTTTCTTTGCAGTCCCTTCACTTATTACAGGCCTGATAGCTTATTATTTTTTTAAGGAACATACCAAAAATGAAGATGGCAGAAGGCGTTTTTTGTTGCACAAAGACCTTCAGGTACACGCATTGCCTTTGCGCTTGCAAGCGTATGAGCGAATGGCTATTTTCTTGGAGCGAATTACACCAGCAAGATTACTTATAAGGGTTACACCAAAATCCTCAAATAAAGATGATTATGAGTCTTTACTTATAGCAAACATCGAAGAAGAATTTGAACACAATTTGGCACAACAAATCTACCTCAGCAGCGATTGCTGGAACATCATCACGGCAGCAAAAAATGCTACGATACAACTGATACGTAAAGCCAGCCTTCTCGAAAAAACAGATACTGCCAACAAATTAAGGGAAGTGGTTCTTACCGAAATGATGGATAAACGCGCGCCCAGTGATGCCGCATTATCATTCATAAAACAGGAAATAAAAGAAATTTGGTAAATTCCACCAATATCAAGATTCCATATCAGCCAACGGACTCGTCCCGTCGTCCTTGAACTTGGCAAAATTAAATCCACTTTGCCACCATTGCTTCATTTTTTCCTTATCAAAAATCAAGGCATTGGTAGTCAGCACTACGGGAGTATAATAAAAATTGATTATGGCTTTTTGATTGGTCGCCACAAATTTGCCGATCCGGATGTTCTGACCTTCAATTCTATCCAGCATAAAAGCAAACATATTGGTCAATAGCGAAAAGGCATTCAGGGAAGGCATCCTGTTGTACGTCGTGGTTTCCGTCTGCAAGACGATGGCATCCACTGTTGTCGCACCTCTTTTGATGGCCTCATCTATCGGGACCATGGAACCCAACCCTCCATCGGCATATTCACAGCCATCTTTTTTGGCCAAGGACATGAACGGCGTATAGTTACAAGATATCCAGACCCATTCGCAAAATTCGTCATAGCCAAAATCATGAATGGATTTATATTCCACTTGGTTCAAGGACAGGTTAGAAACCGTAATCACAATCTCAAGACCGGTTTTTTTCAATTCCTCAAAGTCTTTTTTTGAAAAATTATCCTTAATCAATTGCTTCAGGCCATAACTCTCACCAAAAGTTTTGCTTCCTCTCAGGATATTACGGAGCACATTAAAATGATTGATCCCGATGGTCTCTATGCCTTTTTTCCTTTTTATCGTAAAAGGACACACGCTAAAGATCGAATCTTGGGTTACACTGGTGTATATTTTTTTGATTTCGTCTATTTTTTTCAACGCCAAATGCGACACCAGCAGGCTCCCAGTAGAAGTCCCAATAAAAATATCATAGTCAAACCCTTTGTTTTCAATGAGGTATTGAGCTACTCCGCCCGCAAAAGCGCCTTTGCTCCCACCTCCGGATATGACCAATGCCCTCATTGTTTTGTAGTGTTTTTATCGATCAGCTCCAGGTAATTTGGACGATTCCTAAGTTCTTCAAGGAGGTTTTTTGCAAATTGCTGAAAACGCCAGTTGTGATGTTTTGACGCATCTATCAGGTTTCCAACAGATTCTTCATCAAACCCATTGATAAGCTTTAGAAAATTAAAAGCATTCATCCGCGCCTCAATGCCATATTTTGGATCGGTATAGCCCTTAAGTTCTTCAAATACAAGTTGTTTTTTATCTGACTGATATTCAATTGTATTCAGGTTAAGAGCCAGCCAAAGCATCCTCACGTTGTAATCGCTAAATCCTGTGATACCTTTGGTTTTTTCAAGATATTTCGAACGTTCTTCGGGAAAATTAACCCAAAGGTTGTAAAGCGCCGCTTCTACCGTTACATAAGATTTGTCATTGAGCAGCGATTCATAGTTTTCTTTGAGGTTTAATGGTATTTGTTCGAGATTTTGGGCAATGGCCTGCCTCACCTCCCAACTGTTGTTAAAATCCTCTTGCTTGACACCATACGTATCTTGCAATAAGATTTTTACCTTGGCTTTATCAGAGATGTCAGACACCAGATAGTCGTTGCATTTTGATGGATGCAACTTACAATCTACCTCCAAATATCCCCGAATGAAATCGGATTTTTTCAGGCTTTTAACCATTGCGTCCTGCGGCAAATCAATTGCTTCAAGCCAAATTTTTGAAAATTCCGATATATCTTGACCGCTTGCATTTTCAATCTCGACTATAAAATCGGCGGTTTCGACATTTTTGAATTGGTTTTTATACAAATAGGCTTTCACCGCTTCCCTAAATGCCTCCTCACCCACTTGTTCTTTTAAAATGTGCAAGGCCCAGCAGCCTTTTTGATAAAAGGTCAGACTACTGGCTTTAGGGTTGAGCAATGCGGTACTTTCGCCTTTATTTTCCTGTTCCAAAAGACGTTGCGCATATTCGTACAAGCGCCAATAGTAATAATCTTCGCCAAAAATCGCACGTTCGGCCAATAGCGCATAATAGGTTGCAAAACCCTCCTGGACCCAATGGTGAGTACTGTTTGTAGCAGTCACCAAATTTCCAAACCATTGATGCGCCAATTCATGCGCATTGACATTCACATAGTTACGGTCTTTAAAAGCAATTGAATCTGCCACCAAAGCGTCCGAAAAAATGGTAAGTGTTGTATTTTCCATCCCAGAATACAGAAAATCCTTGACAGGAACCTGCTTATAAATCTCCCAAGGATACGGCACACCTATTTCATCTTCCATAAAATCAAATAGTTGCTTGCTGTAACGGTAGGTCGGTTCCACTTTTGAGACATCTTCCGGGTAATAGTAAAACTCCAATGGTACACCGCTGTTGGATGTTTCGGTTCGCTTATCGTAATTTCCAATGGCAAGCGCCACAAGGTAGCTGCTCATCGGTTTATCCATATTGAAATGCCATGTCTTGATTGAATCTTTTTCTATTACATCAACCAAATTTCCGTTTGCCACAACTTCATAATTGGCATTATATGAAATCGATAGATCAAATTCGATTTTGTCGTTCACATCGTCGATGCTTGGCAACCAATTGCTGGTATATTTACCCTGGCCTTGCGTCCAAATTTGATCGCCAACAAAGTACAGAGCCTGCTTGGGCTTGACAACCCAATCAATAAACAATTTATGGGTTTCTCCAGCTTTAAAATGCGATTTTACGATAATATGCCTACCGTCATAAATATGGCGCACTTCAAAGTCGTCCAACGAAACTGTAGAGTGCTTGAAATTGACCGCATCCAAATAAACAGAATCAATATCTTTTAAAATTTCAAACTCATAAACCACTTTGCCCATAACGGATTTTTCAGCCGGATCTAGCGCAAGAATGTGAGATGTTCCTGATTTAAAATCCACATATTCTGTTTGTTGCGAAAACGAAACACTGTAAAGCAAGTAACAAAACGCTAAAAAAAATCTGTTCATGGGCCTAAAAAACAATGGTTAGGCCAAAATAAGAAAATTTCAGGTTTCATCTTTGGCGCAGATGAATTATATTCGTGATGATGAACGAAATGCTTCAAACACCCATAGAATATTTGAAAGGCGTCGGGCCCAATCGGGCAGATTTGCTCCGAAACGAACTCGGCATTCGCACTTATCAGGATTTGATGAATCTTTTCCCAAATCGTTATATAGACCGAACCAATTATTACAAAATAAACCAACTGCAACGAAACAATTCGGATGTTCAAATTATTGGTGAAATTACAGAACTCAAAGAAGCAGGACAAGGAAAAGGCAAACGGTTGGTGGCGACGTTCAGAGATGACACGGGTTTAATGGAACTTGTTTGGTTTCGAGGCCATAAATGGATTCGGGACAGCATCAAAACAAACAAGCCTTATGTGATTTTTGGAAAAACCAATTGGTTCAATGGCATATACAATATGGCTCACCCTGAAATGGAACTGCTTGAAGACCACGAAAAAAGCCTCCGTTCGGCCATGCAGCCCGTTTATCCATCCACCGAGAAACTATCCAGTAAAGGCATTAGCAACCGTGCAACAAGCAAAATCATCCAGCAATTGTTTGTCCAGACGGGCGGCAGATTTGAAGAAACCCTCTCGCCACAGCTCATCTCCGAACTTAAGTTGATTCCAAAAAGCGAAGCGCTCCTCAACATCCATTTCCCGAAGAGCCAGGAGTTGTTGGCAAAGGCACAATTTCGCCTGAAATTTGAAGAGTTATTTTACATCCAACTTCAACTAATCATCAAAAATCTGATCCACAAATCAAAGATCAAAGGACTCCCTTTTGAACGGGTGGGGCATTATTTCAACACGTTCTACAAAGAGCATTTGCCATTTGAACTGACCAATGCCCAAAAGCGCGTTCTGAAAGAAATAAGGTCCGACTTGGGCAGCAATGCACAGATGAACCGCTTACTACAAGGCGATGTAGGTTCAGGGAAGACGATCGTGGCACTAATGGCAATGCTCATCGCACTTGACAACGGTTTTCAGGCGTGCTTGATGGCGCCAACTGAAATTTTGTCAGTCCAACACTACAATGGATTAGTTGACATATGCAAAAAACTAAATATCAGTATTAAACTATTAACTGGTTCAACCAATACTTTAGATAGAAGAGACATTCACGAATCGCTCGGAAATGGCAGCCTGAACATCTTGATTGGCACACATGCCCTACTTGAGGATTCAGTAAAATTCAAAAATTTGGGGTTGGCCGTCATAGACGAGCAACATCGTTTTGGCGTTGCCCAGAGAAGCAAATTGTGGAGCAAAGGCCCACCTCAATCCTCCCAAAGGGAGGAAGCCAAAACGATACGTCAAAAGTATATGACGGCTCGCCCATCAGTCTATAAATTATTAAAAGAACTTCAGGTAGAAAACAAAAAAAATAGCGCGCAAGCAGAGTCTATTTTATGGGAAAATTTAAGGGCAAAAAAATTAGATCACAAATTCAGAAGGCAGCATATTATAGATGAATTTATAGTCGATTTTATCTGTCTTGAAAAAAACTTAATTATTGACGTTGATGGCGGCTATCATCATACCATTGAACAAAAGGAAGCTGATGCAATGCGAACCAAAATATTAAATGATTTAGGTTTTAAAGTCATTCGGTTTACTAACGAGCAAATCATCGGAGATATTGATAACGTCATCATTTATATAGACAAAAAATTGAAAAGTCTCCCCTCTGGGGAGATTAGAGGGGCATTTATTCCGCCCCATATTTTAATCATGACCGCCACTCCCATTCCGCGCACCTTGGCCATGTCTGTTTATGGCGATTTGGACATTTCTGTTATTGATGAGCTGCCACCAGGAAGGCAAGCCATAAAAACGGTGCACCGTTATGATAAAAACCGGCTGAAAGTATTCGGGTTTATCAGGGAAGAAATTGCCAAAGGCCGCCAAGTATATATTGTATATCCGCTCATTCAGGAAAGCGAAGCTTTAGACTACAAAGATTTGATGGATGGTTATGAAAGTATAGCCAGAGATTTTCCGCCGCCAAAATATCAGATTTCCATTGTTCACGGTAAAATGAAACCCGCCGATAAAGATTATGAAATGCAACGTTTTGTAAAAGGCGAAACACAAATTATGGTCGCCACAACCGTAATTGAAGTTGGCGTGAACGTGCCAAATGCTTCGGTAATGATTATTGAAAGTGCCGAACGTTTTGGGCTATCTCAATTACACCAGTTGCGTGGTCGCGTGGGCCGTGGTGCCGAACAAAGCTATTGCATCTTGATGACCGGGCACAAATTGAGCGACGACAGCAAAACCCGACTTGAAACTATGGTGCGCACCAACGACGGCTTTGAAATTGCCGAAGTTGATCTGCGATTGCGCGGTCCGGGCGATTTGATGGGCACACAGCAAAGTGGCGTGTTAAATCTTAAAATTGCCGATATCGTCAAGGACAAAGACATCTTACAACATGCACGCCATTATGCAAAAATCATCTTAAACAAAGACCCACATTTGGCATTGCCAGAGCATGCCCAAGTGTTAAAAACCTACAACCAACTCATCAAATACAAAAACATCTGGAATTATATTTCTTAAACCATTATGAATAAAAAATTATTTATTATCTTTCTCATTTTCAGTATTAAAACTTACGGTCAAAAATATTTTATCCCTTATATTGAAAATGACAAAGTGGGATTAATCAACGAAAAAGGCAAAAAAGTAATTCCTGCAACATACGATGCTATTTCTTGGGGCGAAGACAGTTTTTTTATTGCAGAAAATGAAACGTATGTTACTGATACTTTAAATATTGACAATCATTATTACATTCGCCAGAATGAGAAAACCGTTCGATATTCAATCATCCACAACGGAAAAATCATTCTCGACAATTTACCGCACTCCCGTTACGAATTCCTGTTAAACAAGTTAGTAATAGCCCAATTTGGTTCTATTCAAAATGCACATAACGAACAAATATCGCATTATAATTTGCCGCAGCGCGAATGTATCACGCTGTTCAATACCAAAGGCGAAAACCTTTATCCTGAACATTTTTATAAACTCCAGAAAATAGATACCTCCGGCATACTTCATAAAGGCCACTTAAAAACCAGGTACATATTGTTTGCCTCTATCGATTTACAACAAAAATACAGCCTGTTTGCTTATGATTTGGAAGCAGGAAAAATTTCGGATTGGTTTATTAAAAATGCTGAAAAAATCCATTTCAAAGATGTTGATTACCAATCCAAAAGCATCTTATTTGAAATTACCGACGAAAATTACGTGACGAGTTATAAAACATTGAACTACCTTCATTCCAACTTCAAGCTTATCGACACCATTGACAACCATTTGAGTGAAGGGACACGTGACTATCCCGACGAACGCTACGTTAGCGTGACCGATTATGATGGTAGCAGCATGCAGGAAGGCGAAGACAGTGCGAAGCCTTCTTACACCCAAAAAGAGCTTGTTGCCAATACCCAAAAAGAGCTTTTTCCAATTTTAAGAGTTAACCAAGATTCTTTATTCTTTTACCCTGACAGATACGATTACAAAAACAAAAAACATGTTAAATTAAAAGACAATCAGCGTATTATAAACAGAAACAACAACAATTATACCGCTGTTATTATTCAGGAAGATGCACAATTCCGTTTTTTGGATCTTAGAGAAACATTGTCAAAAGCTTACGACTCGTTGTTTTATTACGGCAATCATTTTGTGGCAAAATTGGATGGGAAATTTGGTATTATTGATGAAAACGATATTGCCGTGATTCCGTTTGAGTTTGACAAATTTCAATTCAATTTATTAAAATTGGAATTAGATTACAAAGATGACGGTTTCCAATTGATTCACAAAGTGCCTTACGATTATTCCAGAAACAAGCCAAACACGTTTGAAATCACATCAAAAGACTATATTCAAGCCCATAAGAACGGGAAAGTAGGCGTGTTTTCTAAAAATTTCAGACTGCTACTGCCAGTAGAATACGACTATGTAGTGAAGAACGGCATACAATACATGAGACCACAACACGAAACCCGATACATTGCCAAAAAAGGAGATAACTATTTTGTTTTCAATAGTATGGATGTAAATTCAATCAAAGAGCAATCCATACCTTTTAATTATATCCCTATCTATTACTACGAAAATTATTACGGAATCAAAGGCATGACGGTATTTGCGCTTTATGACGACCAATATAACTTCAAAGGGTTTGTATCGAGCGAGGGAGAAAAATATTACAAATAACTATTCTGTAAGCAATTCCGTTACAAAACTTTCAAATTCATTTTTGAATGTCACATACTTTTCTCCGGTTGCAGGACCGTTAAAACCCGTATGGATTTTGCGTACTTTTCCGGTTTTGTCAATATAAATGGTTGTCGGAAACGAAAGCAGTTGGTTAAGCATCGGCAGCTTTTCTTGCGCAATGGTCTTGTCCGTAGTACCGTACTGTGCCAATAGTACCGGGTAATTGATGCCAACATCATTTTTAAGCCGATCAATACTTTTAAATGCAGCTTCTGGGGTATTGGCATATTCAAAAGCGAGAGCAACAAATTCTATGTCCTTGTCATTGTTTTCATTATAGAAATCCGAAAAATATCTGCTTTCGTCCAGACAATTCGGGCACCATGTACCCATAATCTGCACAATGGTAACTTTGCCCTGAAAACGTGCGTCATCGAGCGAAACCATATTGCCATTACTGTCCGGGAACGAAAACGATATGTTTTCATAACCGGGCTTTAAAAACATAAGGCTGTCGGCTTCGGGGAGTTCATAGACATCGTTGCGTTTAGCAGAAAAAGTATCGGTGTAATGGTTACCGGAATAAAAAGTACCGCTCATCGTACTATCGGTCACGGCAGCAACAAAGAGATAAGCGTGAGAACCATCAAAAGCGGAAAGCTTCAGTTGGTCACCATCCACAACACCTTCCAAAAATCGGTAATCGCCAGTTATTGACCTGAACGTTCCCGTAACCTTATTTCCATTTTGGGAAAAAATCCCCAAAGCGGCGGCGGCTCCATCGTCTTTGGCAAAAGTCGTTTCCCACCGTCCCGATATATCATGATAGGGATTGTCTTGCGAAACATCAAAACGTTGTGTAACGCCCCATCTGGCCACAAAGGGTATGGAACGTCCGAGACCGTCATTGTTGTAATGTCCAGATATCAAGGTGTCATCGTATTTCAACACAAAATAACTTTCAAAAACCGGCATTCTAATGGTCACGGAATCTTTGCCGTAGGTCATATCATCAACAAAAATAATCTCTTCACCATTATAAATCTTAATTGCCCTCTTGGCAGTTACCTCAAAATTAAATGGCAACACCTCTGTTTCAGAAATGACGAGTTCGCCTCGCCAAATACCTGATTTTATGGGTTTAGCCAAATAATCGTGATTGCACGATAACACGAAAAAAAATAAAAAAACACAGAAAATTAGCCTCATATATTGATTTAATAGCCTTCAAAAATAAAAATTAATAATAAAAATCGCACAAATAAAAATATTTAGCATTTTCATTCCTGTTTCCTATCACTTATCTTTACGCCCTTATTTTGTTAACAACATGAAAATATCATATAATTGGCTCAAACAGTTCGTCAACATTAATTGGCCTGCAGAAAAAACAGCAGAACTCCTTACAGATCTGGGCCTTGAGGTGGAAGGCATCACAAAGTACCAATCTGTAAAAGGCGGATTGCAAGGCGTTGTGGTAGGGGAAGTTTTGACCTGTGAACAGCATCCCAATGCGGACCGGCTCAAAGTTACGACGGTCAATGTAGGTTCTGGCGCGGCGCTCCAAATTGTTTGTGGCGCTCCCAATGTGGCCGTCGGGCAAAAAGTGGCTGTGGCTACCGTTGGCACGACATTATATACTGCCGAAGGCGAAGCCTGGACCATAAAAAATGGAAAAATACGAGGCGAGGACAGCCACGGCATGCTATGCGCAGAAGATGAACTTGGCCTTGGCACTTCGCACGAAGGCATTATGTTGCTTGATGAAAATTTGCCAGTAGGAACACCGGTTTCAAAAGTGTTTGAAATAGAGAATGATGAAGTGTTTGAAATTGGACTGACACCAAACCGCGCCGATGCCATGAGCCATTTAGGGACTGCCCGAGACCTTCGCACCGGATTGATACAAAGAGAAATAAACTCAGAACTCATTACACCATCGGTAAGTGCGTTCCATATAGACAGCCGAATGTTGAAAATAGACGTGGAGATTGCCAACAAAGATTTGGCACCCCGTTATTGTGGCGTAACGGTTTCGGGCATTAAAGTGGCAGAATCGCCCATATGGCTCCAAAACAGACTGAAGGCCATCGGCTTAACACCAAAAAACAACGTCGTTGACATTACCAATTACGTACTCCACGAGCTCGGCCAACCCCTGCATGCTTTTGATGCCTCAAAAATAAGCGGCAACAAAGTGGTGGTCAAAACATTGCCAAAAGGCACAAAGTTTACCGTACTTGACGGAAGCACCGTAGAACTCCACGAAGAAGACCTCATGATTTGCGATTCTGAAAAACCAATTGGCATCGCCGGGGTGATGGGAGGCCTGGAATCCGGAGTCACAAAAGAAACAAGGAACATTTTTATCGAAAGTGCATACTTTAATCCTGTGAGCATCAGAAAAACTGCCAAAAGGCACGGTTTCAGTACCGATGCTTCCTTTAGGTTTGAACGTGGCATTGACCCCAATATCACAGAGTACGCCCTCAAGCGAGCGGCCTTGTTGGTCACGGAAATCGCAGGCGGCGAAATTTCGTGCGATGTCATAGACATCTATCCGAAAAAAATAGAGGACGCCCAAGTGCGTTTGAATTTTGACAATGCCCAAAGGCTGATTGGCGAAGCACTTCCCCGCGAGGTCATCAAACGAATCCTCATGTCATTGGACATTAAAATCAACAGTGTGACAGAAACCAGTCTGGGACTTATGGTCCCGCCCTACAGAAACGATGTGACCCGTGAGGTCGATGTCATTGAAGAAATCCTGCGGGTATATGGCTATAACAATGTAAAGACAACCGAAAAACTCAACGCGAGCATATCCAATACATCACGGTTTGACGACCATAAACTTCAGAATGTCATCGCAGGCCAATTGGTATCACAGGGCTTTTTTGAGATGATGTCCAACTCCTTGACCACTGCCAACTATTTGCAATTCAGTACCCAACTGAAAGAAGCGCACAACGTAGCCATGCTAAACCCTTTGAGCAGCGATTTGGGAGTGATGCGCCAAAGCATGCTGTTTTCCGGTCTCGAAAGTATTTCAAGAAACCTCAACAGGCAGAATTATGACCTGAAACTGTTTGAATTTGGCAAAACCTATCACGATTATAACGGCAACAAAGCAGAACATAAACACCTGTCATTATTTGTTACGGGCAACAAGGCGAAACAGCGTTGGAACACTTTGTCCCAACCCAGCAGTTTTTTCTTTCTAAAAGGCACCGCCCTATCCGTTTTGGAACGTTTGGGATTGCAAAAACGCAGTGTTTCGCCAATTGAAAGCGATCTTTTCAGCGAAGGTTTGACGGTTTCGGTTGGCAATGATCGATTGGTACAGATGGGGTTGGTACAGAAAAAAATCCTTAAACACTTTGGGATTGAACAAGAAGTACTTTTTGCTGATTTTGATTGGGACAAAATCCTGTTGAACGCCAAAAACCAGAAAATCAAGTTCAGGGAAGTTCCAAAATATCCCGAAGTGCGTCGCGACTTTGCTTTACTCCTCGATGAGCATATTACCTTTGAGCAAATAGACAACATCGCCATGCAAACCGAGCGAAAGCTCCTAAAAGATGTTGACCTTTTTGATGTATATCAAGGTAAAAACCTTCCGAACGGCAAAAAAAGTTACGCCGTGAGCTTCATACTCCAAGACGAACAAAGCACCCTGACCGACAGCAAAATAGACAAGGTAATGGAACGATTGAAGACCAACTTTGAGAAAGAACTTGGAGCGGTATTGCGTTGATATGTTAGGATTGAGCGGTTATTGAGGAAGCTTTTATTTATTTCGTTCAATCTCCGAAGGATAATATTTATATTGATAGGTTCGCTTATCGCTATAATTTTTCCTTCACAACGAACAATCAACTTTTTACAATTTTTTGTAAATTCCTTTTTATTTTACTCGGTTTTTGCAAATAATTTTAAAATCGGAATTTATATCCCAAAAACAGATATTCAGATGAAAAAGCAAATCTTCACTTTAATACTGGTTTACCTAAATTTAACTTGGGCAACAGCACAAACAAAAAGCATTGATTCTTTTGTAAAGATAGATTCTGTCCAAGTCTTTCAAGATGATAATTATACGGGCAAGGGCAATAAAAATGAACCCATTCTTCATGCGGTCGTCACCATCCAGGGCGAAGGCCACATGACTGTTTCAGAAATTAGATTAAACCTTGAGGGAACAACGAATGTAAAAGACATTAAGGCCATCAAGATTTACAATACCGGAAACTCGGATAGCTTTGACCCCAGAAATCCTTCTGGTGAATTGCTGGCAACTTCCGGGGCTTCGAAAGGAATCATCAAGGCAAAGACCAATGGAACACTTGAACAGGGAGTTAATCATCTTTGGATAGCGGTCGATGTGTCGGAAAAAGCAAACGAAGGTCATAAAATTGATGCTTCTTTACTTTCAATAAAGATTAATAATCAGGATTTTACACTTGCAAATGGTAATCCTGATGGAAGCCGTGAGGTACTTTTAAAACGGGTTTTGGTATTGGCTCCCGATGATTATGGTTCAAAAAATTATCGTATCCCGGCAATTATCACAGCCGACGATGACGCTCTGGTCATTCTTACGGATAAAAGAAAGTTCAACAGTGTGGACTTGCCGGAAGATATTGATGTTATCACACAAAGAAGCACCGATAACGGTAAAACATGGTCAGAGCCTGTTACGGTAGCACAGGGAAAAGGTAGAAACAAAGGTTTTGGCGATGTGAATATAATCAAGACCAATTCGGGAAAACTGATTGCTCTTTTTGTGGGAGGCGTTGGTTTATGGAATTCGACTTCCGAAATTCCCCAAGGTCATTTTATGAGTGTAAGCACCGACAATGGAAAAACATGGTCGGCTCCCAGAGAGATTACCAATCAATTGTATGGAGCTCATTGCGACGATTCTGTTCGTAAAACTTGGCAAGCTTCATTTTTTAGTTCCGGGCAAGGTCTAACGCTTCGCGACGGTCGCATTATGGTGGTTATGGTGGTCCGGGAAACATTGGAAAATCACAAACTCAACAATTATATCGCTTATTCGGATGACGAAGGAGAAACCTGGCATGTATCTGAAAAAGCGATGGATGGAGGCGATGAAGCCAAAGCGGTCGAACTGAATGACGGCACCATATTATTGAGCAGCCGGACTACCGGAAACCGGCTTTGGGCAAAATCAACCGATCGAGGCCAGACCTGGGGAGAAAAAAAATCATGGACAGAGATTTGGGGCAATGCCTGTGATGCCGATATAATAAGATATACTTCCACACTGGATGGGTACGATAAAAACAGGATTTTACACACCTTGCCCAATGCCAAAAACCGAACGAATGTTACCATGTGGGTAAGCTATGACGAAGGGACGAGCTGGCCGGTAAAGAAAACAATCTGTAAAGGAGAATCGGCCTACTCTTCCATTACCATTCTGCACGATGGCACCATAGGTGTTTATGTTGAAGAGGATGAAAGTGTACCCTATAAAATGTACTTCCTGAATTTTAGTTTGGATTGGCTGACCGACGGAAACGATATATATAAAAAGCCAAAAAAATAAGTGCTATTAAAACGGGTTTACTGCGTGAAGGATGCTCCTTCACTTTTAGTATAAATAGAAAGAAAAGATAAAAGAACAAACCGAAAGCACCAATCCGAAAAAAAAATAAAAAAATAAAAAAGCGATTACAGTTCAATGTAATCGCTTTTTTAATGATATCCGGAAGTTACGCTAACTCTTATGGAAAGTTGCGAAACTACACGTGCTTGCTATGAAATTTTACTTCTTTTAAGCAACCAATGGTCCAATGAGATTTTCCCAGGGCCGGTAAGGGTTAGCACAATAAAGGATACCAAATAAAAGAATACCAATTCCAAAGTGTCAAATCCGTGACCTGCCGTTAGATGGAAAAACAATACAACAATAAAATTACCGGATAATATGGCAGTGGCAAATCTTGAAAACAATCCGCCTACCACGAAAATAGTACAAATACCTTCAGCAAATCCTGCTAAATAATAGGAAGGCACTGCTCCGATACCAATAGGGTCCATAAAATTAATTTCCTGTCCGGAGAGAATGACAGAAAGTTTCTCAAATCCATGCCCGTACATTAGTGCTATACCGGCCACGAAACGCAATAGGAATAAGCCAATATCATTGCCTCCTTTCCAGTCTTTTGTTAGAATACTTAAAGTTTTCATCTTTTTTTGATTTTGAGGTTATTATACACACAAAGTAAGTTGTTATTAATCTTTAATACGAAACAAAATAGACATTTCCAGATATTGCATCGCTTAAACTCTGAATTATATCGACGAATCCATTTTTGGATGTAAATACGTGTCAAACAGTGCATAAGCGCTTTTCATAGCCTCATTAAGGACTATTTTTTTTCATCTATAAAAAATGGTGTTTCGTCTTGAAAATGCCATTGAACTTCCATTTGGTTTTATAGGGCTAACAATTTCATCAAACTTTGCAGTGTATAAAATTGAAATCGACATGAAAAACTTAATAATCACACTATTGCTATTGAGTAGTATCTACGCAAAAGCACAAGATACAGAACCCATAAAGGGATCGGTAATGTGGAGTCTCCGTGAAAGTATCAACTATGCTCTGGACAATAACATCCAAGTGAAGAAAACAGTGTTGGACCAACAGACAAGTGAGGCAAACCTTTCGCAACAGAAATACAACAGATTGCCATCGGTATCCGCGTCGGCTGGACTTAATTTTTCCAATGGCAATTCGATTGACCCAATTACCAGCAACTTTATCAATCAATCCATTATTTCAAACAGTTACGGTGTTGCAAGTCAGATAACACTCTATCAAGGCAATAAACTCAACCTGCAAATTGAACAAAACGAATTGCTGGTGAACCAGAGTGAACTGTATCAACAACAAGCAGAAAACAATATCGTGCTGGACGTTATTCAGAACTACCTCCAATCGCTCTATTATGCCGAAGGTATTACCATTGCCCAAAATGCACTGGAAACCGCCGAAGAGGAAATGCAACAGGCACAAATTAAATATAACAATGGTGCCATCGCACAATTGGAATTGGCCGATCTGAAAACCCAGTTCGCCGCGGCACAATATGCCGTCATTAGTGCTAAAAACCAATACGATCAACAAGTATTGAAACTAAAGCAATTGCTGGAACTGGATCCTGATGTGGATTTTCAGATTCAACCCGTGGCACTTTCAGAGATGCAATCCGTGATTCCGGACAAACAGATTGTATTTGAAGCAGCAACCAACTTTTTGCCCGACCTGAAATTATATGATGTACAGGGTGAAATCTTGGAAAAAGAACTATCGATATCCAAAGCAGGCTACAAACCTACGCTTTCATTGAGTGCGGGATTGAGTAGCGGATATACAAACTCACTGGATTACAGCTACAACACGCAATTGCGCAATAATTTCAGTCCACAGGCAGGCCTGACATTAAGCATCCCTATTTTCTCCAAGAATCAGAATAAAACCAATGTTGCATTGACTAAAATAGAAATAGAACAAAATAAATTGGACAAGATTGCCGTAGGCAAATCACTTTATTCCAATATAGAAACAGCATGGCAAAACGCCATAGCCAACCAAGCACAACAGGAATCAGCCAAAGTGGCTCGAGATAATGCAGAATTATCTTATGAGCTGGCCCGCAAAAAATTTGAATACGGAAGTCTGACCGCAACAGAACTCACAGTGAGCAGAAGTAATTTCTTGAATGCAGAACAAACTTTATTGCAAACGGAATACCTCACAGCATTATATACTGCTCTTTTAAATTTTTATCAGGGCAATCAAAATTATTGAACTAAATAAACAATTAATATCATCAATATCATGAACAAGTATTTTAAATATTCTTTAATAGCAGTGGCAGTAATTATCATAACCTATACTGCATTTCTATTGCTTGGCAATGGTCAGGCAAAGGTGATTGGTTTGCAAACCACAGAAGTTCAACCAACTTCTATTGTAACATCCGTAACGGCTACTGGTACAGTGACTCCTGTTGATGAGGTAGAAGTAGGTACCCAAGTATCCGGATTGGTCAGCAAAATCTATGTGGACTACAACAGTGAAGTAAAAAAAGGACAGCTTTTGGCCGAACTCGATAAAACGACCTTGCTGCAATCCGTTGAGAATGCAGAGGCAGCATACAATGCCGCACTGAATGAACATCAATATTACCAACTAAATTTTACAAGGCAACAAAACATGTACGATGCAGGTGTCATCAGCAAAGCCGATTATGAACAAGCCACTTATCAGAAAAACAATGCGGCCGCCACTGTAGCACAGCGCAGAACGGCACTCACTCAAGCAAAATCAAATTTAGGTTACGCTAGTATTTATTCGCCAATCGATGGGATTGTTATTACAAAGGAAGTGGAAGAAGGTCAAACAGTAGCTGCTTCCATGAGTACGCCCACTTTATTTACCATTGCCAAAGACATCAATAAGATGCAGGTCGAGGCCGACGTGGATGAAGCAGATATAGGTGAAGTAAAAGAGGGACAACGCGTTTCGTTTACCGTAGATGCCTATCCGGAAGAACAGTTTTCGGGAAAAGTGAGACAGGTAAGGCTTGGTGCAACGACAACTTCAAATGTCGTTACCTACTCTGTTATTATAGATGCTGATAATCCTGATAAAAAGTTAAAACCTGGACTAACTGCCACCGTCACTATTTATACCTTGGAACGCAATGATGTACTGGCGGTTGAACAACAGGCATTGAATTTTGTCCCCGATATGGAATTGTTGAGCCTCTATTATTCACAAAACAAAATAACCAAAAATATACCAGAACCATCGACCAACCGAACCGGAAAAAAAGTCGTTTGGTTGAAGGAAAGCGATGGTAGCTTGATCGAGAAAGAAATAACCACGGGAACAAGCAATGGTATTCAGGTAGAAGTAACCGATGGCTTAAAGCAAGGCGACCAGGTAGTGTTGAGTATGGAAAGTGGAGTTGTAGCGAATGCATCGAATAGTGATTCAAACGGAAGCAGTCCTTTTATGCCTACACCACCAAAAAGAGAAAACAAAAAAGCCAGTGCACAATAAATTTTGAAATCATGAAAAATGCAATTATTGAAATAAAAGATCTCCACCGAAACTTCAAGATGGGCGATGAAATCGTGCATGCCCTTCGGGGTGTGAGTCTGGAAATATTGCCGGGTGATTTTGTTACCATCATGGGGTCAAGCGGTTCGGGAAAATCCACCCTGCTAAATATATTGGGTTGTTTGGACAAACCATCAGAGGGCGATTATTTATTGGACGGAATTAATGTAAACAGTCTTTCAAAAAAGGAATTGGCCGGAATTAGAAATCAAAAAATAGGTTTCATTTTTCAATCTTATAACCTGTTGGCACGAACCACAGCAATCGAAAATGTAGAACTGCCATTATTGTACAATCCGAAAGTGTCTGCGGAAGAAAGAAGACACCGAGCTGCAGAAGCCCTAAAACGTGTAGGCCTGGAAAGCAGGATGAAACATGTGCCCAGTCAGCTTTCCGGTGGTCAGCAGCAGCGTGTGGCCATTGCCCGATCGCTGGTAAACAATCCGGTAATTATACTTGCTGACGAAGCCACCGGTAATCTGGATACCCGCACTTCCTATGAGGTGATGGAAATTTTCCAGGAGTTGAATGATAACGGTATTACCATTGGATTTGTAACCCACGAGCCCGATATTGCCCAGTTTAGTAAACGAACCATTGTCCTGAAAGATGGAATTATTACACAGGACAGCAAGGTACAAAATCGTCTTTTTGCGAAGGCTGAATTGGCTTTACTGCCAGAAATTAACTAAAATTACAAGGAAATGAATATTGTCAATTTATCAAAAATAGCCTGGAAGGCCATTCTGCTCAACAAAATCAGGGCCGTATTAACCATGCTGGGTATTATCATTGGTGTGGCAGCGGTAATCGCCATGCTGGCCATAGGCGAAGGCTCCAAAGAAAGCATCAAAGAAAATATATCCAAAATGGGTGCCAATATGATTACCATAAGACCGGGTGCGGGTATGATGCCCGGTGGAGTCCGCGACCTCAGCAGCATGCAAACCTTGAAACTTACCGATTATGAAGCTTTGAAAGAAGCCGCAATGCTCAAGGCCGTATCACCCTTGGTCAGCGGAAACGGACAGGTTATAGCCGGCTCCAACAACTGGGCTACCAGTATTTACGGGGTTTCTCCTGAATATACCGATATCAGGGAATGGGGATTGGAGCGCGGTGCGATGTTTACCGATGAAGACGTAGATCGGATAGCCAAGGTGGCTGTAATTGGTAAAACCGTTCAGGAAAATCTTTTTGGAACAGACGAAAATCCGATAGGAAAAATCATTCGTTACAATTCCACTCCTTTTACCGTCATCGGTGTATTGGAAGAAAAAGGAGAGAGCACTTTTGGGCAAGACCAGGACGATATTATTCTGGCCCCCTATACAGCGGTTCAAAAAAGAATCCTGGCCCAAAATTATCTCCAATCTATCGTCGCTTCGGCCATTAGTGAAGCCCAGGCTACAGAAGCGGTAAAAGAAGTAACTGCCATTCTGGAAAAGACTCACAAGATTCCCGAGTATCTGGACAATGATTTTAATGTATTCTCGCAACAGGAGCTGATTACGACTTTTAGCTCTACCAGCGAGATGCTGACCATCTTGTTGGTCGCCATAGCAAGCATTTCACTGCTTGTTGGCGGTATAGGCATCATGAACATCATGTATGTTTCGGTAAAGGAAAGAACACGCGAAATAGGTTTGCGTATGGCTATTGGGGCAACTGAAAGTTCTATACTGCTGCAGTTCCTTATAGAGTCTGTATTGATCAGTATTACCGGTGGCGTATTGGGGGTTGTTCTGGGTCTTTCGGCGGCTTACTTTGTTTCTACGGTTATCGGATGGCCGGTATCAGTTACGGTTTTTTCTATTGTAATTTCTTTTTTGGTTTGTACATTTACGGGAATCTTCTTTGGTTATTATCCCGCCAGAAAGGGAGCAGCTTTAGACCCGATAGAAGCTTTACGTTATGAGTAAGAACAGGTATTATAAAAGCCGGATAGAAATTGCCATTCATGTACTGATATGGGTGATGCTATTTTTTATCCCCGTAGCTTTGAGCTCGGGCACCGACCTCGGGATAAGGGAAATTGCATTGATGTATTGGTTGCAATTGTTTTTTATGGCCATCATCTTTTATTCCAACTATCTATGGGCTGTAGAACGCATCCTGTTCAAACACAAAAAATGGCTGGTTTTCATCGCAATTAATTTGTGTCTTTTTGCTCTGTTATATTGGATCAAGCACGAAATATTCACCAGTGGTTTTTTAAATTCACCTGAAGATGGGCGCAAAGGGCCTCCTATTGCCTTTATCTGGTACTCCGATTTCTTAATTTATCTCATTCCCATCGCATTTGCCATTGCCATTAGATCAGGAAAAAGGTTAACCAATTTAGAAATTTATCGAACAGAGGCAGAAAACACCAAATTGCAGGCAGAACTGCAAACGCTCAAATTTCAGTTACAGCCCCATTTTTTCTTTAATGCGCTCAATAATATCTATTCGCTGATAGAAACAGAGCCCGAAAAGGCTCGAGACTCCATCCATAGCTTGAGCCGCCTGATGCGCTACTTGCTGCGGGCTTCAGATATGCCCACCATTTCACTAAAAGAGGAATTGGATTTTTTGAACAAATACATAGCTCTAATGCAGGTAAGACTGACCGATACTACAAATGTGACTACGGATTTCCCTCCCTCCATCCCCGATATCCATATCGCACCATTGTTATTTATTTCTCTGGTAGAGAACGCTTTCAAACACGGAGTATCTTCCAAAAAAGCCAGCGATATTTATTTTGGTCTCCAGATAACTAATGATAAAAAGCTTATCTTTATGTCGAGAAATCCCGATTTCCCAAAACCGAAACATGACTTAAGTGGTTCGGGTATCGGACTGGATAATCTTAAAAAAAGATTGGCTATACTGTATCCGGACAAACACAGTTTTTACACAACTATCACCAACGGACAATTTGAAACTGAATTACAGATTAACCTCCAAAGCCCAGCACAATGACAGAATCGCTTAGCTGTATCATAGTAGATGATGAGCCCGCAGCACTCAACCAGTTGGTACGTTATGCAGAAAAAACACCCTTCTTAAAAATTGTTGGGGCCTTCAACAGCCCATTGGAAGTTCTCGATTATTTGCAAAATAACGAAGCACCACAATTAATTTTTTTGGATATTCAAATGCCGGATTTAACCGGGTTGGAATTGTCCAAAGTACTTCCTCCGGATATCATGATTATCTTCACCACCGCATTTGAACAATATGCCATATCGGGTTACAAAGTGAATGCCATTGATTATTTGCTCAAGCCGATAGATTATTCGGAGTTCCTCACTGCGGCCACCAAAGCCAAAAGCCGTGTGGAAGAAAAAGTCGTTCCCAAAAACAAAGCCGATGAAGATTACATTTTTTTAAAATCAGAATACTTACAGCTCAAAATTAATCTTTCAGAAATTATTTATGTGGAAGGGATGAAAGACTATGCAAAAGTATATTTAACCACCGCTCCCCGACCGGTATTGTCCTTGATCAGTTTGAAAAAGCTGGAGGATAAATTACCGACGGATCGTTTTATGCGAATCCATCGTTCGTTCATTATAGCTTTGGACAAAATCGACCATATTGAACGCAGTCAGGTCATTATTAAAGATCAACGTATTACCATTGGTGAACAATATCGAACCGAATTCATGAAATTCCTGGACGAAAAAAGCATGTAGCATTTCAGACAAACCTCCATCTTTTGACACTGTTAAACAACCTAAACAAGCTGTCAGCCAACCGCGTCTCCGACCGAATTTTTAGCGTGGCAACTTGACGCCAATTACTGCACGTATCGGCATAACCGAACAACTTGATTATCTCTAACCCATTGTACAGGATGAAATGGGCAACCGCTCAACGCAATTAAAAAATTGATAAATCCTTATTCCTGATGTTCGATATTCAGGTAGCACAATGAACTCGTCCTGACTTTTTTAATTGGTTAATAAAGTTAAGATGAGTTCAATATCTGGATTAAAAACCCTACGTTTCAAGCAATTAGCCTTTTATTGATTAACCGAAATATTATTTGCACAATATAGGAAGCCAAGATCGAGTTTTAAGTTATATCATTTAACCCCAAAAGCCTTTTTTAACATTTTATTTATGGCTTCGTCTATATGTTTACCGTGTTGGTCTATTTCATTGCCACCCCATCAACCAAATATTTTAATCTTGTATTATAAATTTTTAAAATATTATGAACTAAAATCAAAATCATGACAAAAAGAATTCACTTTATGAACTACAGGTTCATAGCGGCCCTGGCAACAGGCATCGTCATTTCAGTTGTCTCCTCGTCCTGCTCTCAAGACGATGATACAGTAGATGTAAATTCTACAGGCTCTGTTCAGATATTAGAGGTATCTACAACCAGCACATCTGTGGAAGGCAATACCGATACAGCGTATAATGCCAACGATCTGGTTGAAAATTCCACATTTAGCAACACGGTTTCCATTGCATTTGGCACAACCACTACGATTGATAACCCGCTTGAATCTTCAGGAGTCGCTATTGTTCAGGACGGTGATGACATTACCATCACCTCGACCGTGGCAGAAGTGGCTTATGAAGTCTCGGGTACAACCACTAACGGTTCGGTAAAAATTTATAGTGACAATAAGTTTAAGCTCACCTTAAATGGCGCCAACATTACCAACAATGACGGCCCGGCCATTAACATCCAGTCTGGAAAAAGATCCTTTATTGTGCTGGCGGATAACACCACCAATACCTTGACCGATGGAACAACTTATGTCACCAGCGATGATGAAGATATGAAAGGAACGTTCTTCAGTGAAGGACAGATGATCTTCAGCGGCAGCGGAGCGCTTACGGTAAAAGGAAATTACAAACATGGCATCGTGAGCGACGACTATATTCGTATCCGGAGTGGCAATATAACTATTACTGGTGCAGTAAAAGACGGAATCCATACCAATGATGCCTTTATTGCAGATGGCGGCACCTTAAACATTACCGCCACCAGTGACGGGATTGAGTGCGAAGAAGGCTACATCGTGATCAACGACGGCGACTTTACACTAAATGTTGGTGATGACGGTATTGCGGCATCATACACAACAGACGATACCATAGATCCTTATGTGACCATTAACGGCGGTACCTTTACCATTAACACCACCGAAGGGGAAGGCATTGAAAGCAAAAGCACATTGACCATAAATGATGGAACCATTAACATTAATGCCTACGATGATGGTCTTAATGCCGGTACCGCTCTGTATATTAATGGTGGTGAACTGTATGTGTACAGTAGCACCAACGATGGTATCGATTCAAACGGAACGCTGACCATTACCGGAGGAATCACAATTTCAATAGGATCGGGAGAGCCGGAAGGTGGGATTGATTGCGACAACAATACCTTTAAGATTACAGGTGGGATCGCCATAGGCATCGGAGGTTCTACCAGTATGCCAACGGCCAATGTTAGCACCCAAAGGTCCGTTCGACTTGGCGGAGGGTCGGCCAATCAGCTTATTCACATTGAAGCTACAGATGGCTCGTCAGAAGCCCTTACTTTTTTAATCCCACGCACCTACAACACTATGATATTTACAAGTCCCAAGTTGACATCCGGCACATCCTATACCGTATATACCGGGGGATCGGTTTCCGGCGGGACATCGTTCAACGGCTTGTACACCAGTGGAACTTATAATAAAAGCGGCGCAACAAGCGGCACCACGTTTACTACCTCATCCATGGTTACCACTGCCGGGGGAAGTGCAGGCCCGGGGGGGTGACAAGCATCGTATATCCTGCAGTTGCTTTTATAGAGTGGCTGCAGGATTTAATTTTCAAACAACTGATCCCGTTCAATTACACACACTTTGTGGTTAGGCAACTAAACAAGACCCGAATCACTGATTACAGTTGGCACTAAAGCAAAAAGAGAAAAAAGTGAGAAGGAACTGCGAATTTCAATTTCAAAAATCGTTATTCATTGTTTTCCAAAACACCTTTTAAGGTTTTGGCTATTTCATAAGCCATTAGTGGCGGTACGGCATTGCCTATCTGCTGGTACTGGCTCAATCCCTTTTCCCAGCTCATTTTGGTGCGCATCCCTTTAAAAATAAAATCGTCTGGGAACGATTGCAATCGTGCACCTTCCCTGGCGGTAAAGTTGCGATGCAGATGCGGATGTATGAAATTACTCTGAAAACTGGCCGCTATTGTGGGTGCTGGCCTATCGGCAAACAGCCGCTGGTTGTTCTGGCTGAATTTTATCGTCGATTTTTTCTGTGGATTGCCACGCTGGACCGCTCCGTGCGTATCCCAAACATCCAGAAGATTTTTTCCTGGGGCAATGGCCTTAAAACGTTCTACCAACCGTTGAGTGTGCTTCATGGCTACGTGGTTAAAGACCGCTCTGGAATTCTTGCGCATCATTTTTTGGTAGTCGTTCTGCGGTTCCAGACCGTAAGGCATCATTTCGCCGCCCTCTCCTGCCTCAATTCTCGGAAGGTCTGAAATGGCCGCTTCAACGGTAACTTCGTTTTCCGAGGATTTTTCGGGAAAAACGGGCGCACAGTCCAAATCTTTCCTTATCCCAATGATAATGACCCTTTCTCTTGATTGCGGAACTCCATATTCGGAAGCCTTCAAAATTTTATACTCCACACAGTAACCAAATTCTCCTGCATTTTCAAAAACTTTCAGTATTTCCTTGATAACACCACCAGATTGCATTGACAGAAGTCCTTTGACGTTTTCCATAACAAAGGCCCGTGGATTGTACCAAACAATGGTTTTTACAAATTCGTAAAAAAGTTTGTTGCGCGGATCGTCGGCAATTTGGTTGCGCCTCTTGTTGGCAAGGCTAAAACCTTGGCATGGCGGTCCTCCGATGATAACATCGATTTTTCGACCATTGAGGTGCTTATCAAAATCTTCTTTTTTGAATGAAGACAGGTCACCACAAAGAAATGGCGTATCGGGAAAATTCGAAGTAAAAGTCTGGAGGCAGTTTTCATCGATGTCTGAAGCCAGAACGGAATCAAAGCCGGCCCAGGCAAACCCGAGGGTCATCCCACCGCAACCGGAAAACAAATCTATGGATGTGAGCATCATCAATGGTTAACGGTGGCAATAATACTAATTTTATCTACATTGGCGCAGATTCCATATCAGAACTTTTTCAACAATTATGTTTTTTTAATGGTTTTGATTTAAAATATTACTTAATTTTAACGTTCACTTTAAAAATAGATATTATGGCAACCGTAACACTCCACGGAGATAAAATAAACACGTCCGGCAACCTGCCCAAAAACGGCAGCAAAGCCTTGGATTTTAATCTAACAGCAACCGACCTTTCCTCCAAATCCCTCAAAGATTTTGACGGCCACAAACTTGTACTCAACATTTTCCCAAGCGTGGATACTGGCACTTGTGCGGCTTCAGTGCGCCAGTTCAACAAAGAAGCAAGCGCACTTCCCGATACCAAAGTGCTTTGCATTTCGAGGGATTTACCATTTGCCTTTTCAAGGTTTTGTGCCGCTGAAGGCTTGAACAACGTGGTATGCCTTTCCGATTTCAAAAACGGTAATTTTGGAAAAACCTATGGATTGGATTTTGTGGACGGCCCATTGGAAGGGTTACTTTCGCGCTGCATCGTGGTCATCGACAAAAACGGAAATATCGTACACACACAACAGGTAGAAGAAACGGTAGATGAGCCCAATTATCAAGCTGCAATCAATGCTTTGCAATAATGGCTTATGCAACAAAAAAAAGATTCGTTCCTCGTCAACCGACTCAAAAGCATACGATATGCCTTTAACGGCGCACTTTATTTGTGCAAGACGGAATCCAGTATCAAGATACAACTTTTCATTGCTATTGTTGTGACATTGGCAGGGTTCTATTTTGAGATTTCAACTACCGAATGGATGTTTCAAGTAGCCATGATAGGCCTGGTAATGAGCATAGAAGGCATCAACACGGCCATAGAATACATTGCCGATTTTGTGCATCCCGGGCTTCACGAAAGCATTGGCCGCATTAAGGATATTGCCGCCGGGGCCGTGTTCATTTCTTCGGTTGCTGCCGTTATTGTTGCCATGATTATTTACATTCCAAAGTTTTTTTGAAACGCTTGCAAAGCCGATAACCCAAAACTTTTACCAAATAATTTTTGCAAACACACCAAATAAAACATACGAACTACAACCCAAAAAACGTTTGATGCTGTACCAATAGTACATTATATTTGCAACCACAGATGTGCCTTTTCGTATTAAATTAACAAAATGTTTAAAGATTCCATGAACACCATTGAATGCAAAACATTCATCTTCTGCAGAATCCTACTTATTTTTTAGAAGAAAAACTATCTGTGGACTTATGACCAAACAAAAAAGTTAGATTTTTGAATGATTTGTTTTTTTATCGATAACACACTACGGTCAACCTGTATAAATTTGTATTTTTGTTCCAATCTAACCAGGCATTGATGGCGAAGAAGCAAACCCAAACAAAAAGTACCAAAGATACCAAACTCAAAAAACCAAGTTTTAAACTCACAAGCCAACAAAAATTGATCCTTGGGAGTTTTCTTACCATACTTGGAATTTTGATGTTTATCGCCTTTCTGTCGTTCTTCTTTACCGGAAAAGCAGACCAAAGTACATTAACAGAGCTTGCCTCGCGTGATGTCAAGGCCGAAAACTGGCTTAACAAGCTTGGCGCATGGGTCAGCGACCTGTTCATCACCCGAGGATTTGGCATTGGGTCATTCATTTTTTCCGGATTGGTATTCTTATCGGGCATCTATGTCACCCTCGACCTGAAGAAAAACAAACTTTTCAGTTATTGGATCTGGGGCACACTTATTGTCATCTGGTTATCCATTTTCTTTGGTTTTTTTACCCATCAATTTGATGCGCTTGGAGGTACCATTGGTTTTGAGATTAACAGTTTCTTCCAAGATTATATCGGAGCCATCGGCACGGCATTACTACTGCTTTTTGGGCTAATCAGCTATTTTGCCATCCGTTTTAAAATTACCGGCCAACATTTTGTAAGCCTTTTTAAATCAGCAAAAAAAGAATTTAAAGATGAAAGTTTCCGACCTATAACCGACGATGACCACTACATCCCAATTGACAACGACCTAACCGCAGAAGCCGAAGATATAAAATCGGCCTTTGACCTTTCGCCCACAACCAACATTCCGGTGACAACCGCACCCAAACCGGATCCCAAAACCATCCATCTCGAAACCGAAACATCCGAAGACAAACCGGAACAACCAAAAACTGTGGACAATGATGTAGCCATCGAAATAGAAGAAATAGCCGAAGAAAAATCAGAAACCGACAACCTTTCGAACAAATTGGTAGAAGATTTCGGACTGTTCGACCCTACCCTGGAGTTGAGCAAATACCAGTTTCCGCCACTGGACTTATTGAAAAAATACGACTCCGAAGGCATAACCATCAACCAAGAAGAACTTGAGGACAACAAGAACAAAATCGTAGAGACACTAAACAATTACAGTATCGGGATTGCCAGCATTAAGGCCACCATTGGTCCTACCGTGACTTTATACGAAATCGTACCAAATGCCGGTATAAGGATCTCAAAAATCAAAAACCTGGAAGATGACATCGCACTTTCGCTTTCTGCATTGGGAATCCGTATCATAGCACCGATACCCGGCAAAGGCACCATCGGGATCGAAGTGCCCAATAAAAATGCGACCGTCGTCTCTATGCGTTCGGTAATCGCCTCGCAAAAATTCCAAAAATCCGAAATGGAACTTCCCATAGCCTTTGGCAAGACCATTAGCAACGAAACCATGGTGGTGGATCTTGCTAAAATGCCACACCTATTGATGGCTGGAGCTACCGGACAAGGAAAATCCGTGGGATTGAATGCCGTATTGACCTCCCTGTTGTACAAAAAACACCCAGCCGAAGTCAAATTTGTTTTGGTCGATCCAAAAAAAGTAGAACTTACACTTTTTAACAAAATTGAGCGCCATTACCTTGCGAAACTTCCCGATAGTGAAGACGCCATAATTACAGACAACACAAAGGTAATCAATACCTTGAATTCGCTCTGCATCGAGATGGACAATCGGTATGAGATGCTCAAAAACGCCATGTGCCGCAACATCAAAGAATACAACGAAAAGTTCAAGGCACGAAAGCTAAACCCTAACGATGGACATCAATTTTTACCTTATATCGTACTTGTGGTCGACGAGTTTGCAGACCTGATCATGACGGCAGGCAAAGAAGTGGAAACGCCCATTGCACGATTGGCCCAACTTGCACGTGCCATCGGCATCCATTTGATAATTGCCACTCAACGTCCATCGGTAAATGTCATCACGGGCATCATCAAGGCCAACTTCCCTGCCCGGATAGCCTTTAGGGTAACTTCAAAAATAGATTCGCGCACCATTTTGGACACTTCCGGTGCCGACCAACTCATCGGACGCGGCGATATGCTCTTTACACAAGGCAGCGAACTCACGCGCATTCAATGTGCTTTTGTGGACACGCCAGAAGTGGAACAGATTACAGAATACATCGGAAACCAAAAAGCGTACCCCAATGCATACCTACTGCCAGAATTTGTGGGCGATGACGGTGACTATGGCACAAATCTTGATATCGACATTGCAGACCGTGACAAACTGTTCAGGGAAGCAGCAGAGATCATTGTGACCGCCCAACAGGGATCGGCTTCACTATTGCAACGAAAACTGAAATTAGGCTACAACCGTGCCGGAAGGCTCATTGACCAACTAGAAGCCGCAGGCATCGTTGGAGCCTTTGAAGGCAGCAAGGCACGACAAGTATTGATTACAGACCTGGCTAGCCTCGAACAATTATTGGCCAATGAAGAACCTGAATAAAAATTAAATTTTTAGAGATATGAGAACCCTAATGATGGTTGCCTTTGCCCTTTTGATTTCCTTGTCGTCCTTGGCACAGGACGACGCCAAAGCCAAGGCACTTTTGAACGAAGTGAGCCAAAAAGTCAAGGATTACAAAAACATTACCATTGACTTTAAATATGTTTTGAAAAACAGTGCCGAAAACATCAATCAGGAAACGCGCGGCGATGTTGTCATTGAGGGAAACAAATATCTTTTGAAAATTTTGGGCGTGACCCGCATCTTCAACGGCACAACACTATACACCATCAGTCCAGAAGACGAGGAAGTAACCATATCAAAAGACAACTCTGATGACGGCAACTCCATCACTCCCAACAAAATGCTCACCTTTTACAATAATGGCTACACAGCAAAAATGGACATCATCCAAAATGTGATGGGCAGAAAAATCCAGTACATTAAACTCATCCCTAAAGACTCAAATTCTGATATCAAGAATATACTTCTTGGCATCGATGCACAGACAAAACACATCTACAACCTCATAGAAGTTGGAAAAAACGGCACGCAGACCACCCTAACGGTCAATTCTTTCAAGACCAATGAACCAATTTCCAAAAGCTTGTTTACCTTTGACAAGGATAAATACAAAAACTACTATATCAACAAATTGGATTGACAATAACATATCATCATCTCTTGTAACTGGTAAATGATTCCCATACCAATGGGAAAAATATGAAGATATTAGACAGATACATACTTACCACTTATCTAAAAACATTTTTGAGCGTGTTTGTTATACTCATGCTCATTTTTGTTTTACAAACGGTCTGGCTCTACATCAGCGAACTTGCAGGCAAAGACCTGGACATGGCAACGGTAGGTAAATTCCTGCTCTATTTTATGCCAAAATTGATGCCTCTTGTATTGCCGCTAACCATCTTACTGGCATCCATCATGGTGTTCGGTAGCTTTGCCGAAAATTATGAGTTTGCCGCCATGAAATCCACTGGGATTTCGCTGCAAAGAGCAATGCGCAGTTTGAGCATTTTCATCGTCGGGCTTGCCATTACCGTTTTCTTTTTTGCCAACAATGTCATCCCTTGGGCAGAATTCAATTCTTACAACCTTCGGAAAAACATCGCACAGCTAAAACCTGCACTTGCCATTGCCGAAGGTCAGTTCAACGAAATAGGCGACATAAACATCAAGGTTGAAAAAAAATCTGGCGACCGTGGCCAATACCTTAAAAATGTGGTCATGCACATCAAGCAACCTAAACGTACCGGAAACTATAAAGTCATCGTTGCCAATAATGGTGAACTTATAGGCAGTGAGAATTCCAACCTCTTGCAATTGGTGCTTTTGGACGGCCATTATTACGAAGAAATTTACTCCAAAGATCCAAAAGAAGCTCTCAAACGGCCACACGCCAAAAGTTATTTCGAAAAATACACCATCAACGTAGATCTTGAAGCGATGAACCAAGTGGATCTCGAAGAAAAAAGCTTTACCGATCGTTTTAACATGCTCAACGTACAAGGGCTGACTTTTACCATTGACAGCCTGAAAAGGGACAAAACAAAAGAACAAAAGGAATTTTCAAATATACTGTTCACCCGAAGCAGTTTCAACAACTTAAATGTCAACATAAGACCAAAAACGGACACCATCATTAAGGGTGATTTCTTACAACTCTATGATGCCAAGACCAAATCGCAACTGCTGAACCTTGCCCTAAATACCGCAAACAGCACCAACCAGATCATTGATACCAAGGCTCAAGGTTTACAAAACAAAACCAAATTGATCAACAAACACCTTGTAGCACTTCATGAAAAATATGCATTAGGGTTTGCCTGCATCATCCTGTTTTTTGTGGGTGCGCCACTGGGTGCACTGATCCGCAAAGGCGGACTCGGGCTGCCAATGGTCATTGCCATTCTGCTGTTCCTTACCTATCATTTTATTGGCATCTTTGCAAAAAACAGTTCACAGGACGGTACGCTAAACCCAATATTCGCCACTTGGCTCTCCACACTCATAATGCTGCCGCTGGGCATTTCACTGACCAGGCGCGCCACCAGAGACCGGTCTCTTTTTGAGTTTGACAGTTACCTGGAACCCATCAAGAAATTCCTCAAAATAAAGCCAAAAGAAATATTCGACACTGATGGCAACGATATCAGTTACAATTATTTTGAAGGTTACACCAATGATAAGTTGATGGACATCATCAAGCATCCTGAAGCCTTTGACTATTCACCATACTGCAAGGCAAAAGCTTTTGCAATCCTCTCAAAACGCAGCGTTTCTTTTAAAACCCTTTCAGAAAACGGTATTTGCGTAGATGAAAACTTGATAAGTGCTGCACCCAAGGCAAAAGATGTGGTGGAGTACTCAAACTTTGCAATGATTTTTTATATCGCCGCCACCATTCTGATCATACTCCACTTTGTGTTCAAAAACAATAAAATGCCCGAACTGGCAGCCATATCCATAGATTTGGGCCTGATTGCCCTATTTGTGTTCTTGTTGTATTTTGTGGTCACACTCGTAACTTCCATAAAGTTCTATAAGCACCTCACCCTAAAGGTAAAGCCCGTCAATATGCTGCTGATGCTCTTGGGACTCCCCTTTTACGGTGTTTCACATTTTCTGTTGAAAAACAAGATCAATGAAGATCTTAATTCGAGTGCAATAGATAGTTTAAAATAACACAGGTACAATGTATATTTGATAGACAGGTCCGTTCAACGAACAGCCCTGTTTTTTAAAGACCCTTTGTGTTGAATAGCCAATAGATTGTGCATGGACATGCTCAAAACAATACATTTGAAGTAATTCCCTTATATATTTTGTCTTTCGAAATACATAACTCATGTTAAAATAGCCGTATCTTTGCCAATAATTCCACCAAATGAAAACAACAGTTTTGCAACCCAAACTCCAATTACATACTATAGAAGAAGCCATCGAGGATATCAAGCAAGGTAAAATAGTGATTGTGGTCGACGATGAAGGCCGTGAAAACGAGGGTGATTTTATTGCCGCTGCAGAAATGGTAACTCCGGACATGATAAATTTCATGGCAAAAAATGGCCGCGGACTTATATGCGCACCACTTACCGAAGACCGATGCAATGCACTCGACCTGACCATGATGGTGCAGAACAATACCGTGCTTCACCATACACAGTTTACGGTTTCGGTTGACCTGATAGGTCACGGATGCACGACAGGTATTTCGGTACATGACCGTGCCAAAACCATCAAAGCCTTGGTGGATGACTCTACCAAACCTTACGATTTGGGCCGTCCCGGTCATATTTTTCCGCTTAAAGCCAAAAACGGCGGTGTTTTACGGCGCACAGGTCACACAGAAGCTGCGGTTGACCTCGCACGACTGGCCGGATACAAACCGGCAGGCATTTTGGTAGAAATCTTAAATGAAGACGGTACCATGGCACGCTTGCCACAATTGGTAGATGTCGCCAAAAAATTCGACCTAAAGATAATTTCAATAGAAGATTTAGTGGCGTACCGTATGGAACACGACTCGCTGATAGTCAAAAGAGAAGATTTTGATATCGAGACCCGTTTTGGATTTTTCCGGTTGCGTGCCTATGAGCAGACCACTAACCATCAGGTACACATTGCATTGACCAAAGGCTCTTGGGATACCGATGAACCGGTACTCACAAGGGTAAACGCCACATTGGTAAACAACGATATCCTTGGCACGCTCACCAACAATGCTGACAAAAAACTGGACGATATGTTCAAGGTCATCAATGATGCCGGCAAAGGTGCCATCATCTTTATAAACCAACAATCAGAATCGATGAACCTGTTAAACCGTCTTCACGTTTTAAAATCTTTACAGGTTAAGGGCGAAGTTATAAAAGCACCCGGGATTGAAATGGACAACAAAGATTTTGGCATTGGCGCACAGATACTCCATGATTTGGGCATTCACAAACTACGATTGATTTCCAACAGCCAACAGACCAAACGTGTGGGCATGATAGGCTACGGACTGGAAATTATGGATTACGTAAAATATTGATTTGCAGCTATAGCAAACGTTATTCGAGCATCTTTGTATTCTCAAACGTGCAATACGTAAATTGCAAATGAGCAAGCGAACTGAACCAGAAATCCTTTTTCCTTACATAAAGGGCGAAACCAATCGTACGACCTTTTCGGCCACCTGCCTGATTTTAGGTCGCTGTTGCCATTGCTCATAGATAATCTGGGACGAATCTTTCAAATCGTCATAAAAAGCATTGCGAACCTGCTTTGCAATCTCTTCGTCATAAATTAATGCCGAAACTTCAAAATTCAAATCGAAGCTTCGCATATCAAGATTGGCGGTTCCCACTGAAGCAAGCTGGCCATCCACCACAAAAACCTTTGAATGGACAAAGCCTTTTTCGTAAAGATAAATCTTCACTCCCGCGCGCAACAAATCCTCAAAAAAAGATTGTGTGGCGGTATTTACGACTTTAGAATCTCCCTTTTTTGGAACAAGAAGTTTGACGTCAATACCGCTCAACGAAGCGATGACCAAAGCTTCTTGCAAAGACGTATCCGGAATGTAATAGGGCGTGGCAAGCAACACTTCCTGTTTCGCCAAATTTATCGACTGAACTACTGAATATAAGATATTTGGCAAATCGGAATCTGGACCGCTGGACACTATTTGGGCATACAAACTTTCAGGTCCTTCCATATCTTTAAATGGAAAATAATTGGTGTTAACGGGTATATTTTCGTTACTGCAAAAGTTCCAATCCGAAAGGAACACCCGCTGCAATGCTAATGCCGTATAGCCTTTGACCATCAAGTGTGTATCTCTCCAAAAGCGTTTGCTTGTAGGTTGATTGATGTATTTATCGCTCACATTGATACCGCCTACAAACGCTGTTCGACCGTCAACAATCACAATTTTGCGATGGTTTCTGTAATTCATGCGGTTAGCCAAATGTATCAGACGGATTTTATGAAACGGAAATGCCTGAATGCCTGCCGATTTTAGTTCTTTAACTATAGTTCTTCGGATAGATCGACTGCCAAAATCATCGTAAATAAAACGGACTTCGACACCCTCACTCGCCTTTTGAATGAGCAACGCTTTCAGTTGGTTGCCGATGGCATCATCTTCGTAAATATAAAATTCGATGTGGATGTGTTTTTGTGCTTTTCGGATTTCGTCGAACATCAACGGGAAGAGATTCTCGCCGTTGTTCAAAAGCTTAATTTCCGAATTTGGGAGAACCATCGAACTTTCGGCGCTTTGGCTTGACAGCAGTTGGATCAGTTTTCTGTTGTCCAGAATGGAACTTCGCCGCAACGCCAAAATTTTCTGCTTGTTTTCATTGCGACGTCCTTCAAATTCTTTTAAAAAATGCCGGTCTATCTCCAGTTTTTTATTGTAGATCTTTCGCTTGCGGTAATTGATCCCGAATGAAAAGTAAAAGGCCATTCCCAGCACCGGAACAAATATTACCAACATCAAATAAGCCAAAGTCTTGCTCACGGAGCGTGTGTCCCAGATGACACGCACGCATACCGCAATGGTGAGCAACAGATAAAGAAGCTCGAAGAGAAGCACCCATTTGGTCTGTACAATATGCAACTTTGCTTGGTTTTGTGTTACCAACCACCAAAGTACGAAATTTCATCATGAAAAAGTCCCGGCATCGGACAATATTCCGAACGATTGTGTCGCTGAATTATTGGGCCTCTGAATTTGTTGAGGGCAAATCGCCTGTTAGGGCGAATGGAAGAATGGGAACAAAGAATCCTGACCAGCAGAATTTTTCAAACCATGATCATTCTACTCGCTTAAGAGCTTCCATATCGGTAATCTTGATGTGCTTGCCCATCGTGGCGATGTACCCTTTGTTCTTGAATTCCGAAAGCACTCGTATTGCCGATTCTGTAGCTGTTCCGACAATGTTTGAGAAATCTTCACGGGAGAGAACCAAATTTAGAGCACCCTGGCTATCGACCCCGAAATTATCATTCAGATAAATCAAAATCTCTGCCATGCGCTTCTTTACCGACTTTTGGGCCATGTTCACTATGAAGTTGTCCGAAGATTTTAGGTCTTGTGCCATTTGGAGCATCACGTCCATAGAAAAATTGGGGTTTTTTTGAAGATCCCTGATGATTTCTTCCTTGGGGATAAAACACACCTCCATGTCGTTGAGTGCCACGGCGGTCAAATTTGTAGCTTCGCCGCCAAGTAGCGAACGACGCCCCAACAGATCGCCCTTCACGATCAACTTCACAATCTGGTCTTTACCGTTCTCACTCAATTTGGACAGTTTGCACACGCCGTCCTTGACGCAATATACGCCATTGAGCGTATCGCCTTCTTCAAAGATCTTTTCACCCTTTTTTACAAATTTTGAAGTCTTACAGGCTGAAATCCTTATCAACTCTTCCTTTGTAAGTGCCCTAAGTGAATTGAACTGCCTTACAATGCATTGTTCGCACTTGCTCATACCCTATTTAAGTGTCTTGCAAAAATACTCAAAACCTGACAAATATCATATTTTTTATTATATTTGAGAAGGATCTTTGTGACGGGTAAAAAATGAGCAAATTTTATGGAGCAGAATTCGTGTTTCCATTGTGGCGATGCGTGCACCGCCGAACATGTGGTTTTTGACGACAAGGATTTCTGTTGCAATGGTTGCAAAACGGTTTATGAAATCTTTTCCGAAAATGACCTGACCTGTTATTACGACCTGCAACAAGCACCTGGAGCAACGCCCAAAGAAATTCAGGGCAAATACGATTACCTTTCCGATACTTCCATCATTGAAAAACTTACGGAATTTGACGATGGCAAACACCAGATAGCCACCTTGTCCATACCGCACATCCATTGCAGTTCGTGCATTTGGATACTGGAAAACCTCAACAAGCTCAACCCAAACATTACTTTATCACAAGTAAACTTTGGGAAAAAAACGGTCAGGATTACTTATAAGTCCGAATTTTTTTCACTCAAGGAAGCCGTATTGCTATTAAGCAAAATCGGGTATGAGCCATACATTTCACTTGAAGATTTCACCACGGGAAAAAATAAGGTAAACCGCAGCCTTATCTACAAACTGGGTATTGCCGGATTTGCGTTTGGGAACGTAATGTTCCTATCCTTTCCCGAATATTTTGAAGTGGGCGAGTTTTGGCTTGAACAGTACAAACCTGTATTCCGCTGGTTGATGTTTGCCTTTTCACTACCTGTTGTTTTCTACGCATCCCAAGACTATTTTATTGCAGCGTACAAAGGTCTTAAATCAAAATTGCTGAACATAGACATTCCGATCGCCTTGGGGATTTTGGTATTGTTCGTCAGAAGCACCACCGAAATTATTCTCGATCTGGGCACCGGATTTTTCGACAGCCTTACCGGCCTTGTGTTCTTCCTATTGCTAGGAAAATATTTTCAGCAAAAAACGTACGCTTTCTTATCGTTTGAGCGTGATTACAAATCGTATTTCCCCATTGCGGTTACAAAAATTTCTAACGGAAGCGAACTGTCCATCCAAGTATATGACATAAAAAAGGGCGACCGCCTTTTAATTAGAAATGAAGAGCTGATCCCCGTTGACGGTATCCTCATAAATGGCATGGCCAATATAGATTACAGTTTCGTTACCGGCGAATCAGAAGCCGTAAGGAAAATTTCGGGCGACAAACTTTTTGCGGGGGGCAAGCAAACTTCGGGCAGCATAGAAATGGAAGCCCTCAATGCGGTTGAGCAAAGCTACCTCACCCAACTCTGGAGCAATGACGTTTTCAACAAAAACAAACAAGAAAGTTTTACCACGCTCACCAATGCCATCAGCAAACGTTTTACGATAGCTGTTTTGGGTATCGCAACAATAGCAACACTTTTTTGGCTGGTTGTTGATAGCTCAAAAGCACTGAACGTTTTTACCGCGGTACTTATCATTGCTTGTCCGTGCGCCATAGCACTTTCTGCACCGTTTACCCTTGGAAACCTGCTCCGCATTTTCGGGAAACTGAAATTTTACTTGAAAAATGCTTCTGTAATTGAGCAACTGGCAAAAATAGACACCATCGTTTTTGACAAGACAGGCACGATTACTTCTAATGCCAAAAGCGAGACAGCTTACCACGGCGAAACACTATCAATAAGCGAAGAAGCACTGCTCACAAGTACTTTGAGACATTCGAACCACCCATTGAGCCGTTCGCTGTACGATGTCCTCCAAAAAAACAATATCGTAACGCTCGACCATTTTGAAGAACATCTGGGGCAAGGTATTTTTGGCACTTTTGACAACCAATCCATCAAAATCGGGTCGGCCAATTATGTCGGGCAACCCCAAACAGAAAAAAAGCTGAAAACTGCTGTACACATCAGCACCAACAAGGGATACAAAGGGAAATTCACGTTTTACAACGCATACAGAGAAGGTTTATCGCAGCTGTTCAACAAGTTAAAAAAAGAGTACGATTTGGTCATCCTTTCGGGAGACAATGCCAGTGAAACCGACAATCTGAAAAAATTGTTGCCCACCAAAACCAAGCTTATCTTTGACCAAAAACCAAACGATAAACTCGAATATATAAAACACCATCAAAAAAATGGCGCCAATATCCTTATGGTCGGCGATGGCCTGAACGACGCTGGCGCATTGGCACAAAGCAACGTGGGCATTGCCATTTCTGAAAACATCAATGTGTTCTCGCCTGCCTGTGATGCCATTCTGGACGCGACAAAATTCAGCCAGCTTTACAGTTATCTGAAAGCTTCAAAAACAGCCATACAAATCATAAAGTGGAGCTTTGCATTTTCGTTTTTTTATAATGCGATCGGGCTCTACTTTGCCGTAACCGGACAATTGATGCCTGTTGTGGCTGCAATCTTGATGCCTTTAAGTTCTATCAGCATAGTGGTATTCACCACGATTGCAACCAATATTTTAGGGCGAAAATTAAAATGAGAAAAAAAATGAAACCTGACAAATATCATAAAATATGCGAATGTCCCAACGTAATTTTGAATCATAACTTCAAGTAGGTATGAGTGTTATATATGTATTATTGGCAATCAGCATTGTCATAGCTGTTTTGTTTTTTATTGCTTTTATAAGAGCCGTAAAATCAGGGCAATATGATGACGATTACACACCGTCCGTACGCATGCTATTTGACGACGAATTGGTGAAACCAAAAACGAACAAAACCATTAAAAAAAACTAAAGCTAATTAACTATTTATGGAAGTACAACAATTTTACTACGACAACAAGATTGTGAAAAAGTTCCTTCTGGCCACCATGATATGGGGTATAGTAGGAATGGCAGTAGGCCTATTGCTGGCCTTTATGTTCTTGTTTCCCAACCTGACCGACGGCATATCGTGGTTGAGCTTTGGACGCTTGAGGCCGCTTCATACCAATGCGGTAATTTTTGCCTTTGTGGGCAACGCCATCTTTGCGGGCGTGTATTATTCTTCGCAGCGATTGCTCAAAACACGTATGTTCAGTAATTTCTTGAGCAACCTGAACTTTTGGGGCTGGCAGCTGATCATCGTTGCAGCAGCAATTTCACTGCCCTTGGGTTATACAACCAGTAAAGAATATGCCGAACTTGAATGGCCCATTGACATTGCCATCGCAGTGGTTTGGGTCGCTTTTGGTTGGAATTTGATCGGCACCATTTTAAGACGAAGACAACGCCACATGTATGTTGCCATTTGGTTTTATCTTGCCACATTTGTAACGGTTGCCGTACTTCACATTTTCAATAGTTTGGAACTTCCCGTTAGTGCCATGAAGAGTTATTCCGTATATGCAGGCGTGCAGGATGCGCTGGTACAATGGTGGTACGGGCACAATGCCGTGGCATTCTTCCTTACCACGCCGTTTTTGGGGTTGATGTACTATTTTGTGCCAAAAGCTGCCGATAGGCCCATTTATTCATACCGCCTTTCCATCGTGCATTTTTGGTCCCTGATATTTATCTATATCTGGGCAGGACCACACCATTTGCTATATTCCGCACTTCCTGAATGGGCTCAAAACCTTGGTGTTGCCTTTTCTGTGATGTTACTTATGCCTTCTTGGGGCGGTATGATCAACGGTTTGTTGACATTGCGCGGCGCTTGGGACAAAGTTCGTGTCGATCCTGTACTCAAATTCATGGTCGTAGCCATCACAGGTTATGGTATGGCAACCTTTGAAGGACCAATGCTTTCACTCAAAAACGTAAATGCCATTGGCCATTTTACCGATTGGATCATTGCCCACGTGCACGTAGGAGCCTTGGCATGGAACGGCTTCCTTACTTTTGGTATGATATATTGGTTAGTACCAAGATTGTTCAAAACAAAACTACACTCCACTTCGCTCGCCAATCTGCACTTTTGGATAGCAACACTTGGTATCGTCTTATATGCATTGCCAATGTATGTTGCCGGTTTCGCTCAGGCCAGTATGTGGAAGCAGTTCAACCCTGACGGCACTTTGGTTTATGGCAATTTTTTGGAAACCGTAACGGAAATCATGCCAATGTACTGGATGCGTGCCATAGGCGGTTCAATGTACATCATAGGGATGTTCATCTTGGTTTACAACATTATTGTGACCATGCGAAAAGGTAGTGCCGTAAGCGATGAATTGGCTGAAGCTCCTGCCCTACAACATGTGTCAAAAAGACGTATCGCCGGCGAAACATACCACTCTTGGTTAGAACGTAAACCGGTACAATTGACCATTTTGGCAACGATAACCATTTTGATAGGTGGTATCATACAAATCATTCCAACCATAATGGTAAAATCGAACATTCCAACCATTGCAAGTGTCAAACCCTACACGCCCTTGGAATTGGAGGGGCGTGATATTTACATCCGCGAAGGTTGTGTGAGCTGCCATTCACAAATGATACGACCTTTCAGAAGTGAAGTGGAACGTTACGGCGAATACTCAAAGGCAGGCGAATATGTGTATGACCATCCATTCCTTTGGGGAAGCAAGCGGACCGGGCCGGATTTGCACCGTGTAGGCGGAAAGTATTCCGATAACTGGCACCTCAACCACATGTACGATCCTCAAAGCACGTCATCAGGATCTATAATGCCAGCTTATCAATGGCTTATCCGAAACGAATTGGACAAATCCAAAACCGAAGCCAAAATGCGGGTAATGGTAAAATTGGGTGTTCCATATACTGAAGAAGATATAGCCAATGCCCAAAAAAGTATGGCGGAACAAGGCGAACAAATTGAAAAAAACCTACATTCTGACCCGGATTTTGTGGCAAGCTATCAAGCCGACAAAGAAGCCGCCGGTGAAAGTTTCGTAGAAATGAGAAATAGAGAAATAACAGCCATAATCGCCTATTTGCAACGTTTGGGAACTGATATCAACGCCCAAAATATTGAAGCTGAATTAACGACCATCAAAAACCAATAATCATGTTGAAATTTGTAAAAAACCACATGGAGAGCATCATGGGCATAGAAATATATCCCATGATCTCGCTATTGATCTTCTTTATTTTTTTCGTTATCCTATTCTGGTGGGTATTGACGGCTAAAAAAGAGTACATAAAAACAGTCAGCGAACTGCCTTTAGATAAAAATCCTAACAATACAACACTATGAGACAGTACATTCCTTCCTGGTTACGTGTGATGATCGTGTTTTTTGCGATTGCACTATTGGTAGAATATTTTGTAGATTCTGGCGACCTGCCGGCGTTCATAGAAAATCCATACGTTTCTCTATTCTTGGTCTTGGTACTCCTTTTCCTTATAGCTGTTGAGGGGATTCTTGCTGCTCTGGAAAACACGCTTTACCAAAGCCTTAATGCCGAAGCCAAAGCAAGGTATGATGCAAAAAGAGCCGAAACCCCTGCATTTATCGGATGGATACAGGATACTTACAAAAAACTTCTGGGATCCAAACCCATGGAGCAAGAGCACGAAATCGTATTGGACCACAACTATGACGGTATCAGGGAACTCGACAACTCGCTCCCACCGTGGTGGCTGTACAGCTTCTACATTTCCATTATTTTTGGGGTTGTGTATATGTTGCGCTACCATGTGTTCAATGGCGACAACCAATATGACGAGCTTGAAACAGAATATGCCGAAGCCAAAATAGCTATTGAAGAATACAAAAAAACAGCCAAGGATCTTGTAGATTTCAATACAGTTGAAATGCTTACCGGAGCTTCAGATTTGAACAACGGCCGAAAGCTGTACGATGCCAATTGTGTGGCCTGTCACAAGTCTGACGGCGGTGGCGGTATCGGCCCAAACCTTGCAGACAAGCACTGGATCTTGGGAGGAGGCATCAAAAACGTGTTCCAAACCATTTCCGAAGGTGGACGTAACGGAAAAGGCATGATCGCATGGAAACAAAGCCTAAAACCCTCCGAAATAGCACAGGTGGCAAGTTATGTCCTCACCTTTCAGGGAACAACTCCTGCAGAGCCCAAAGAAGCTGAAGGCGATATATGGACTCCCGAAGGCGGTGTGGCCGAAAGCAATGATATAGAAACAACCACCACACAAACTGATTCAACTTCGGTGAATTAGATTATGAAAGATGAACCAAGAACAAGGACATAATGAAAACTTCAGGGATTCCATCGGCACCATAACCGAAGAAGGTAAACGTGCGTGGATCTATCCCAAAAAACCAAGTGGGAAATATTACGACAAACGCAAGTTGGTCAGCTATTTCCTACTTGCCTTTTTGATTGCTGCGCCATTTGTCAAAATCAACGGCAACCAGTTTTTATTGTTCAATGTCCTTGAACGACGTTTTAATATTTTCGGGCTTCCGTTCTGGCCGCAAGATTTTTATCTGTTCGTCATTTCCATGATCATTGGCGTACTGTTCATTACCCTTTTTACGGTTGGATTCGGTCGCATTTTCTGCGGATGGATATGTCCGCAAACCATTTTTATGGAAATGGTTTTCAGACGTATCGAATATTGGATCGATGGCGACCGAAACAAACAGCGAAAACTTGACAACCAAAAATGGGATGCCGAAAAAATCAGAAAGCGATTGCTCAAATGGTTTATCTTTTTGGTAATTTCATTTTTGATAGCCAATGTCTTTTTAGCATACCTTATTGGCAGCGATAAACTGTTGCAATATATCATTGATGGTCCTTCAGCCCATTTGGGCACGTTGTTCCCCTTGTTGATTTTTACGGCGGTGTTCTATTTTGTTTTTGCGTGGTTCAGGGAACAAGTATGTATCATTGCATGTCCTTACGGAAGGCTACAAGGCGTATTGCTGGACAACAAATCCATCGTAGTGGCCTATGACCACAAACGCGGTGAAGGCGAAAACGGGCGAAAAAAATTCAGAAAAAACGAGGACCGAGCCAGCCTTGGACATGGTGATTGTATCGATTGCTTCCAATGCGTGCATGTCTGCCCTACGGGAATTGACATCCGTAATGGCACGCAATTAGAATGTGTGAACTGTACAGCTTGCATCGACGAATGCGACCATATCATGGAAAGCATCAATCTGCCCAAAGGATTGATCCGTTATGCCAGTGAAGATGAAATTGAAAAAAAGGAAAAATTCAGGCTAACGGCAAGAATGAAGGGTTACATTGCCGTATTGGTTATCATGATAGGTATTCTTGTCGGCATGCTTTTGCTTCGGAGCGATCTGGAGGCTCGCATATTGCGCCTACCGGGACAATTGTACGAGAGAAAAGAAAACAATATGATCAGTAATGTATTTACGTACAAGATGGTCAACAAAACCACAAGGGACTTTGACAACGTAAGCTTCAAAATCCGAAACTTCAAAGGAGAGGTCAAACTTGTGTCAACAACCGAGGACTTCAACGTTCCCGCTCAAGGCATGGCCGAAGGAACCTTGTTCATCGAAATCAGCAAAAACGACATTAAAGACGACAAAAACAAACTTATCATAGATGTTTATAGCCATGATAGATTAATAGAAACCACAACGGTCAACTTTTTGGGGCCGAGAAGTTATCATTAATCACAATGCCATAAGTACTGTTAAAGTTGAATAAACTGCTTGAACCATCCCGCCATAAGCGGAGGCATTCTATATCAACCTGAAACCCAAAACATCAAAAATTGAGCCTTTAGCATTGAGAATTGAGCTTTGAACCTAAAAAAAACAACATATTATGAAATTTAATTGGGGCACGGGCATTGTACTTGCATTTATCTTTTTTATCAGCTTCATCATGTATTTTGTGATAAGCATGAGCATCAATGACAAATATAACCATGAGTTGGTTACCGAAGATTATTACAAACAAGAGCTGGATTTCCAGAACAAAATCAACAACGAAAAAAATGCCAAGCTGCTAAAGCAAGACATCGTCTGGGAGAAAACAACAGACGGCCTTTTGATAAAATTCCCCAACGATCTCGATACATCAAAAATATCTGGAAAAGTGTTCCTATATAGACCATCCGACAAACAATTTGACTTCGAAACTCCTATTTCATTGTCAAACCACAATTTGCTCATACCTGACAACCGTTTGTTGGATGGTCGCTGGAACATTATTATAGACTGGGAATATAATAAAACTCCTTATCGTTTCAAAAAAGAGATTATTTATTAATTCCATATAAGGTTCAGTTTGTGTTTCTCCGCCCTTCCTGCGACAATCAATTCTGGAGCTTTACCAAGTCATTTGTACAGGCTCGTGACGGGAAGCATCGCTTGACGGGTTCTTAATTAACATTTAATTACTTAAAAATTGCTTTGGTCAGCGTTAATATTGGGTTTCTTGGGTAGTTTCCACTGTGTTGGGATGTGTGGCCCTATTGCCTTTATGCTGCCGGTGGAAAGGAACAATCCCATAAAAAAAAATATCCAGATAGCAGCCTATCACATTGGTCGCCTGTCGGCCTACAGTCTTATGGGGGCAGCATTTGGCTTAATCGGGAAGAATTTTTATATTTTCGGGTGGCAACAACAACTTTCTATAACCATTGGCGTACTTATGATCGCCATTACCCTTATCCCACATAAAACCCTAAACAAATACAACCTGTCAAAACCAATGCACAGGTTTGTGGCAAATGTCAAAAGCAGCATGGGTGCAGCCTTGAAAAAGAAAACGGCAGACACATTTTTTACTATTGGTTTCCTAAATGGATTTTTGCCTTGCGGTTTGGTCTATATGGCCATATTTGGCAGCATTGTAAGTAACGGTATTGCCCAAAGTGCTATATATATGGCCTTGTTTGGCCTTGGCACTGTCCCCCTTATGACCACTGCCATCTATCTGGGTAAATTTTTGAACAACACCATCAAACAGCGCATACGAAGGACCGTTCCCGTATTTGTGATAATCATTGGCGTATTATTCATCTTACGTGGCTTGGGGCTGGGTATCCCCTACATTTCGCCTGCACCCATTGTTGAAATGATCTCCAACAACATTGATTGCCATTGAGCGCAACACTTTTGGGTTTATACCATAAAGATTTACACCAATATAATATTAGATGACAATAGGAAAGAATTTGTCATGACGGACATATGAGCGAAATGAATATTCTGGGAATACCTATAAAACCTAAAGCCCATAAACCAAACAAATCCTATTTTATATCAGGGATCGCTACTCTCTATCGCAATAAAAATATGACAAAGTTACGCACCAAAGGTGTATAACCATCGTATTATCTCCAGAGAAACAACCCTTTAAATCAAGAAGCCTTTGGATTGTTTCCCAAAAGGCTTCTTGATTGGTTGTGTTAAAAGTCTCACATTATAGAGAGACAATGGTCATATCTTGAAAGTCATCACCGGATAATCGGCATGGTTTGCCAAATCTTCAGAAATACTGCCTTCAAAAATATGCGACAATCCCTTGCGGCCGTGCGTAGGCATCACAATCATATCGGCATTGATTTTTTTGGCATAATTGAGGATTCCCCTTTCTACCGAAATATCGGCCACATAACGAACTCTGTCCAAACGGTTGAGATTACCATCAGCTTTTTGAAGAAAACCAGAAACTTGTTCTTCGAGTTCGGTAGTGCTCATAAAATTTTCACCCGGAACATTTACGTGCAGCAAGTGTACCTCTGCTTTAAATTCTTTGATCAAGTTCATTGCGTTTATGTAAGATTTTATGGCTTCATCCTTAAAATCGCTGGCAAAAATGACGTTCTTGAAATCAAGATTTTTGGGCTCGCTCTTAATGACCAGTACAGGAATGGTAGAATGACGTATGACTCTTTCGGTATTTGAGCCCACAAAATATTCAGAAAAACCGCTGGCGCCGTGAGAACCCATAACAATCATATCTGCGCTGTGGTCTTCTGCCACTTGATTGACCTCACTGAACACCTTAAAATGCTTCACAATTGGCACTACATCAACGCCTTTGAGATACGGTTTATCAAGAAAATCATCAAACCGCTTCTGGGCAAGCCGTAAGAAATAATGTATTTTTTCGTGTTGCTCAACATCTGTGGTGGTCAGTACGGAGTCTGACATTTCGAGCATATGTAGCGCCAATATCTGGGCATCATTGCTTTTTGCAAGGATAGCAGCCGCTTTGAGGGCATAATCGGCATACTTTGAAAAGTCGATGGTTACAATAATTTTTCTCATTTAAGTAGATTTTTATGGTTTTACATTAATGCTGTTTGACACTATTAAATTACGCAATTTTATTGGGATAACAAACAAAAAACCAATTATTTTCGAAAAGGAAATCTTTAATTATGCATAGGTTCAATCAGTGAAATTTTTCTTAAATAAAAGCAAACTTTTGTTGTTCTGTCAAATTAGCTTTAATTTTATAGCAAACGCAAAACTAAAACATCATGAAACGCTCACTCTTCATCCTATCAATTTTTGCCATCGGATTTGCTACATCCTGCAAAAGCGATAAAAAGGACAGCGCCCCTGCCGACGAACCCACTGAAATAAACGAGCCTTCTGGCAATGAACAAGTCACATCCAATGAACCTAAAGTACTGACCATTACCCTTGAAGCCAAGAGCGGTAGTAACGCAACCGGAACCGCGGTCTTTACCGAGATGAATGGCAAAGTAAAAATGGTTGCTGAACTCACTGGCCTCAAAGAAGGCAAACATGCCATTCACCTCCACGAAAAATCCGATTGTTCGGCTTCTGACGGGACATCTACAGGTGGACACTGGAACCCAACCAATCAGCCTCACGGTCAATGGGGAAGTCCCGAAGGCTACCACAAAGGCGATATTGGCAATATGAACGCTGATGCTAATGGCAATGCAATCATTACCATCGAGACCAACGAATGGTGCATAGGATGTGGCGATCCAAATAAGGATATATTAGGTAAGGCCGTCATTGTACACGAAGGCGTGGATGATTTTGTAACACAGCCAACTGGCAATGCCGGTGGAAGGGTAAGCTGCGGCGGCATTATAGAATAATTTGATCTAACCGGATTTCGCCCTATAATAACGGTCAGGCCAAATTTGACAGTTTGCAGCAACCCGTTTTACCATTCATTGAAATCAATGATAATTTCCATTTTCCATAACAAAACCCAACCCAACAACTCGTTGGGTTTTTTATTTTAATATTTATTACATTCATTTACAGTGTTGTATAAAAATAAATATAGATTTTTCCAAAAAATAATTTGTTTAGTTAGGATTCCTTACTATATTTGTATCGGCAATAGTGCCAATAACAACAAATAAATCATTCAAATCATGGCAAAATCAGTTTTCTATCATGCAGGATGTCCAGTGTGCGTCAGCGCAGAGCACGACATTATCGATCTTATTGGGTCAAACGGTGTTGAAATTGTCCACTTGAGCAATGACCGTTCCCGTATAGCAGAAGCAGAGCAATCAGGAGTTAAATCCGTTCCGGCTTTGGTAACACCAAATGGCAATGTACTTCACATCAACTTTGGTGCCTCTATGGCTGATGTTAAAGGTTAAACCATTATCAAGCAGAAAGTAAGTAATCGCGTTCCATAGCGGTTACGCTTTCGTTTTAATCATTAAAATCTTATCAAAATGAAACATTTGATGCTTATTCTTGCGTTTTCGTTATTTACCTTCAAAGGTTTTTCTTGCGACAAATGCACCAACTACAACAATGACGACTTTCAAATCAAAAGTGTGAACGTACGTCATTCTGTCGATATTGCTGCCACCATTTGGGAAATTACCGTAAAAGGAACAGCTGGGAAAACAACCCCAACCCCCGCAGGACAACTAAACGGTGCTCCTGTATTGGGCTATGTTTTTCCGACAACCTTAAATCCGACCGATGTAGGTTTTGGCAATACCGAAGGAATAGTGGCGCTCGCCCTGACATCGCACCCCGACTTTGACGACACGCCTCTTTGGGATGAAAATGCTGACCGCAATTTTGACAACGACGGTATCGTCTGGCATCCTCATTGGGTCGTACTGGTCGAAGACAAACGTGTAGATGGCGGTCTGGCCGTAAAACAATTTGACCCCAATGATAAAGGCGTGGTATTGCCCCCTACCAACCCCGGAATGCCCATGTATATGGACTCTCCAGGATTTCAGGTCATTACCACGGGCAACATCATAAGAGTTGTGGTTCCAGACTATAGGATGAACAACAGAAAAGATTTTTCTTATGATGGCGTTGCGGCTTTTATGCAGGTCAATACAGGAGGTAGTGGTGGCCATGGCGGTACAGACAAACCGATGCTCGGTGTGTATAAGGTATATTCTGTGGCCAGTGGCGACTTATCTCTACCCTACAGTGTAAATTAATTTTTTTTTGCCCCGTACGGTTAGGATTCCTATCTTTACGGGGCTATAATGTATCCAAAACAAAAACAGATAATCATTTTGATGAGCTTTGCTATTTTGATTTGTCCACTGGTAAAGCCTAATCAAAAAATAAAAATGAAACGAATATGAAAGTAGCAGTATGGGACACATATGTCACTAAAAAAGATGGGAAAATTATGCATTTTGACATTATTGCACCTAATGAAATAAAGGATGCAACCATAATTTATGGATATGGAAAAGACTATCTCAAAACCAAAGGGCAAGATGGGCAACCCCTGTCATCCAATGAGTGCCAGTTTTGCCATATTGAAACATTAAGACCCGAATGGGAGCACGAAATCGCTCAAAATGGGTATTTTATCATTGAAATGGAAAATTGCAAATGAAACATTCTGCGTTTAACCTCAACGGACAGAACCAAAAAATTGAAAGCAGGATTGTTGTTGCTTTGGAACGGATTTCCGAAGCATTTAGGGTATTGCTATGGAACGAGAGCAAAGAAAACGCCTTAAGCCCAATTCAAATCCAAATTTTGATTTTTGTATATTTTCATTCGTCCGAAAAGTGCAAAATAGGTTATTTGGCCAACGAATTTAATATGACCAAAGCCACTGTGAGCGACAGCGTCAAAGTCCTTCTCTCTAAAAATTTGGCCACCAAAGAAATAGATCCAACAGACACAAGAAGCTACTCCCTCACGCTTACTGCCGAAGGAAAAAAAATTGCTGAAAAAGCCTCTTTTTTTGCTTCTTCCATTGAGGAACCCATTGAAAAGTTGACCCAAGCACAAAAGGAAACCATGCTAAACGGGTTGCTAAAATTGATTTATGACCTTAACAAATCAGGGATCATTACCATACAGCGCATGTGTTTTACTTGTGTTAACTACCAACTTGAGAATGGCATACACTATTGCAAACTCTTAAAGAGCCGCCTTGCAGAAAGCGAATTGCGCGTAGATTGTCCAGAACACGAATTAATATAACGATAATAACTATTTGAAATACAAAAATTACAGCCAATAAGCACATAAATAGAATTGAGAAACCTAACCTATTTTTTTTTTACAAACGCCGAACCCTTAACAAACATACCCCGCAACAGATTACCCCATACTATTTTTCCAATCCCTATATTTGCAAAAAACATTGTCCAAATGAACCCTTCTGCAGATGGCTGGATAAAAAAACTGCTTAAAGACGTTTCAAAAAACGAAACGTACCTAAAGCTTCCTCTTGATGCTTTTTACAAACAGCTGAAACACAGTGGCTATATTTATGGCAGCAATGTAGGCGTACTGTTTGGCGTATTTGACAAAGGAGATTGGACCGATGAAGAACTCTGCAAAGTCAATCATGTTTTGGTACTCTACTATATGTACCGAAACCATTCAACAGCTAACAATTTTGTGGAGCAAACCATCCAGTTTTACAAATCTATCGAAGACTACAAACAATCGTTCATCGAAGGTATATTTGGAAAACGAAAATCCGGTCTTTTGTTGGAAAGCATCATCCACAAACGCATACACATTGACGACAATGTCATAACCAAAAACTTCAATTATTTTATTACCAATGCATTACTGTTCATAGATGTATTGGCATTCCAGAAACACCTCACAGGCAAGACCATCAATGAAAACTATTTCAAACAGATGGAACTCGCCGTAGAAACGATAGCGCTTACGGTATTCGAACTCAAGGTCAACAAATCGGAATACGACAAAAGTCTTATAAAATTGTTTGAGGTTTCCTTAAGATACCAACCCGACAATAACAAAGATTATAAAGACATCATAGTAACACTCATCGAACCCTTCGAGAAACTTTATGCACTCGACATAGCCTGTATGGCCGCATGGAGCGATAAAGAATTGGACAATAAGGAATTGGAATTTTTGGGCGCATTTTCAAAAGACATGCACCTTCCAGACGATATAGTCCGGACCGCCATTGCCGACATCAACTCATTTTATGTGATCAACAAAGACCGTGTTGCCCTGCTTAACAACAAAAATATGGTGCAGAGTTTCTATGACAACAGCAGTAAAATGGTCGTAAAGCTCATCAACAGGAACAGCAAGCGGTTGTTACGGGAGCTCAAGGAAAGTAAGGAACTAATGGCCCTTTTGAGCAAATCCACCACAAAATCGCTAACTCCCGAAGAAGCCAAAAAAGTACAAAAACAGCTCATGGACATCATAAAATCCATCCCAAGTCTGGCCATCTTCATGTTGCCCGGCGGAGCCATCCTATTGCCTCTCTTTGTCAAGTTCATCCCAAAATTGCTCCCATCATCCTTTGACGAAAACAGGATCGAAGATTGAACCCCGTCCCAAAAATTTAACAAAAACCCAATAAACAAGACATTTTTAATCATTCTTTACAATAATTAAAACTTTGTCAAATGTTTTTTGAGATTTCACTAAATATTCAACTTACCTGGCAATCCGCTTCATTTTTCCCCAAAAAAAACTATATTGTGATCATATTTTAAGAACTTTTTTAAACTTTTCCAATAAAACAAGTTCTTACTTAACCCTTAACATTTCAATCTTGAAAAAAGAATATTTTAAATGGTACTCACCTACCCTGAACATCGATATGCAAATGTACGTGTTTGGGCATGCCGGCTACCCCGTTATCCTGTTTCCAACCACAATGGGCAAGCACAACGAATGTTATGACATGAAACTGATAGATTCCGTGCAATGGTATCTTGATCAGGGTATCGTGCAAATCTATTGTCCTGACGGCATAAACGAATTGAGCTGGTACAACAAAAAGATACATCCAGCAGAACGTATCAAAAACCACATCTGGTACGACGAGTTCATAATGAACGAACTGGTACACCGCATCCGTGAAGAGAAAAAAATACCAAAAGTAGCAGTTGCAGGACCGAGTTTTGGCGGTTACCAAGCGGCAAATTTTGCCTTTCGCCACCCAGAAAGTGTCAGCCACATGTTCAGCATGAGCGGTGCCTTTGACATCAAATCATTTTTGAACGGCTATTACGACACCAATGCCTATTTTAACAACCCCATCGATTACATGCCCAGCAACAACCATCCCGACCTATGGAACATGAAAATTGTTCTTGGCGTGGGCGAATGGGACATCTGCCTCGATGCCAACAAGCAAATGGCCGGTATTCTCCAGGCTAAAAACATACCGTTCTGGTACGACGAACGAAGATGGGCAAAACACGATTGGCCACTTTGGCGTGAGATGTTTCCGCACTATTTATCAAAACTTTAATCCATATAACTATTATGAAAAAAATCGGAATTTTATTTGGAATGGAAAACACTTTCCCCTGGGCGTTCATCGACAGGGTAAACGAAAAAGGAGGTAAAAATATACAAGCTGAACCCGTGAACATAGAAATGGTAGAGCAAGCCAAGCCTACCGATTATGCCGTCATCATTGACCGTATTTCACAAGATGTACCTTTTTACAGGGCTTTCCTAAAAAACGCTGCCATTTCCGGTACAGCCGTTATCAACAACCCATTTTGGTGGAGCGCAGATGAGAAATTTTTCAACAATGCCCTGGCAGAATCCGTTGGCGTCCCCGTACCAAAAACGTTTTTGCTTCCTACATCGCACCGCCCACCAAACACACAGGAATCCTCTTTCAGGAACATGAAATTTCCATTCAACTGGGAACATATGTTCAAAACTATCGGCTTTCCGGCATACATGAAACCCCACGACGGTGGCGGCTGGAAAAGCGTATATAAAGTAGAAAGCCCCGAAGACCTTTGGAAAAAACACGGGGAGACCGAACATCTGGTCATGATGCTACAAGAAGAAATCGTTTTTGACTCATACTTCCGTTGCTATGTGCTCAATACAGACAAAGTTCACATCATGCAGTACGAACCAAGAAACCCGCACCATTTGAGATATGTGGTCGATGGGCCTCCGGCACAAAAGAAACTTCTGGCCTTGGTAGAAAATTATTGCATCAGGCTCAACAAGGCGCTGGGCTATGATTTTAACACTGTAGAATTTGCCGTGAAAGACGGCGTACCTTACGCCATAGATTTTTGCAACCCCGCACCAGACGCCGATGTCCATTCTGTAGGTCAGGAAAATTTTGACTGGATTGTTGAAAATGCCGCCAATATGGCCATTGAAAAGGCAAAACAATACAAAAAGGGCAAAATGAACCTCACTTGGGGCACATTTATAAAAGACCAGATCACTGGCAAAAAGACATCGTTCAAATAAGTTACCTAACAATCATTTTATATGGATTTTACTTTAGGCATCGAAGAAGAATACCAGGTCATTTGCCCAAATACCAGAGAGTTGATATCGCACGACCAACAAATAGTCATCGAGGCGGCCAAAGTTCTGGACGAACAGGTCAAGGCCGAAATGCACCAAGCAGTAGTGGAAGTCGGAACTAATATATGCCGCAACATTTCTGAAGCAAGGAGTGAAATTTCCAAATTGCGAAAATCCATCTCATCGATTGCCAACGAACTTGGTTTTCAGATTGGTGCCGCAGGAACGCACCCTTTCAGCAAATGGGAAACGCAGCTCATCACTCCCAACCCAAGGTATGATGAAATCGTGAACGAACTGCAAGACACCGCACGTTCCAACCTCATTTTTGGACTTCACGTACACGTGGGCATTTCAGACAAGCAAATGGCTCTACACCTCACCAATGCCATGCGCTACTTTTTGCCACACCTTTATGCGCTATCAACCAATTCGCCTTTTTGGGAGGGGCGCAACACGGGATTCAAATCGTTCCGATCAAAGGTTTTTGACAAATTCCCTCGAACCGGGATTCCCGGCGTGTTCCAAACCGTTGCAGAATACGAACATTATGTCAATCTATTGGTAAAGACCAACTGCATCGACAATCCGAAAAAAATATGGTGGGACATTCGAATACACCCATTTTTCCCCACCCTTGAAGTACGTATCTGCGACGTGCCGATGACCATCGAAGAAACCTTGAGCATTGCGGCCCTAATCCAGGCATTGGTGGCAAAACTCTACAAACTCCGCACCCAGAACCTCAACTTTATGCTCTACCACAGAGCACTTATCAACGAGAACAAATGGCGGGCAGGACGCTATGGCCTTGACGGAAAAATGATTGATTTTGGTAAAGAAACCGAAGTGGATACACGCCTCCTGATGATGGAACTATTGGACTTTGTGGATGATATGGTCGATGAACTCGGCTCCAGAAAAGAAATAGAACATGTAAAAACAATGCTTGAAAAAGGTACCGGAGCCGACCGACAATTGGCTATCTTTGCAGAAACAAACGATTTGACCAAAGTGGTGGACTACATCGTAGAACAAACCATCTTGGGCGTTTAGACGAATTGACCATGCAAAAGACAAAAACCAGAATGGCCATCCTGGACATGAACAATGATGAGCCAAACCAAGGGTTGAGGTGCATTGTGGACATCGCCAAGATGTTCCACGATGATATCGATTTCAAGATATTCAACGTTAGGGCCAAAAACGAAATCCCCGACCTTTCCTATGACATCTATATTTCGAGTGGAGGCCCCGGAAGCCCATTGGAAGACGGCTCTTGGCGGAAACCCTATCTTGACTTGATGCAAAACCTTTGGGATTTCAATAAACAACATTCTGAAGAAAAGAAATATGTGTTCCTGATTTGCTATTCCTTCCAGGTGATGTGCGATTATTTTCAATTGGGCGAAATGAAACCAAGAAAGAGCACCTCTTTTGGCATCTTGCCGGTACACAAAACAAAAGACGGCCTCAAAGACCGCTTGCTCGATGGTCTGGACGACCCTTTTTATGCCGTCGATTCCAGAAACTGGCAACTGATTCAGCCCCGCCTGAAAGTGTTCAAGGAAAAAGGCTGTTCCATCTTAAGTCTGGAAAAAATACGCACCCACGTAGAATACGAACGTGCCATTATGGCCGTCAGGTTTTCTGAAGAATTTGTGGGCACACAGTTCCATCCGGAAGCCGACCCTGTTGGTATGTACGCCCATTTTAGCGAAGAAGCCAATCGCCAAAAAGTAATTACCAATTTTGGCGAAGCAAAATACAACGATATGATGGACAAGATGGACGATGAAGATAAAATCATACGTACTTACGGCATCATCCTACCAAAATTCATCACAGAGGCCATCCACCACCACTTACACCAGTTAATATAATATTTTGCAATGATACCACAATTCCGCAAAGCTTTCAATGCCCAGTTCAGCGAAGCAAAATATCAAAAGCTTCTGCAGGAAATAGAAGATACCTATCATTACAAACCCGCATTCAAAATCAGTGAGACGCCGGTATTCATCCCAAAAAGGCTCAAAGAGCAACTTGTGACGGCCTGTGACGATATTATGAAAGTCATCAAAAATCCCGATTTTAAGGCACGTACCGAAGCGGCATTTTATGACGATGGCTTGAAAGTACCAAATGAAGACGCACAATCGAAATTCATCCAATTGGATTTTGGCATCTGTTTGGATCCAAACGGCAACCCTATCCCAAAACTAATTGAGTTACAAGGATTTCCATCTCTGTATTTCTTCCAAGAATTGCTCGGACGCATGTACCGCAAACATTACGAAGGTATCCCAGAAACGTTTTCGCAACATTTACATGGACTAACGAGCGACGATTACCTTGAGCTTTTGCGGCAGGAAATCATTGGTGATACGGACCCGAAGCAGGTTATCCTTTTAGAAATAGAACCCGAAAAACAGGCTACGGCCATCGATTTTTTTGCAACTGAAAAAGCATTGGGAATCAAAGTACTGTGCATTACAAAACTTATCAAAAAAGGACGACAATTGTTTTATACAGACGAAAATGGCCAAGAAATTGCCATTAGACGTATTTACAACCGCATCATTTTTGATGAACTGCACCAGCGCACGGACCTGATAACCGATTTTAGCTTTCAGGATGACGTTGATGTAGATTGGGTGGGCCATCCCAATTGGTTTTATCGCATCAGTAAGTTTACAATGCCTTTGCTCAAAGGCGATTACGTGCCAAAATCGTTCTATCTCGACCAGCTTGAAACCATCCCGGCCGATTTGGAAAATTATGTCTTGAAACCCTTGTTTTCTTTTGCAGGTGCCGGTGTGGAAATTCACGTCACACGAGAAATGATAGATGCCATAGAGAACAAATCCAACTATCTGTTACAGGAAAAAGTTGCGTATGCCCCTATTATCCAAACGATGGACGTCCCGGCAAAATGCGAGATACGCATGATGCTATTGCACAACAGCAAAACCGATAAAACACAGATTGTCAGCAACCTTATGCGCTTAAGCAAAGGCGAAATGGTAGGCGTCAAATACAACAAAGACAAAACTTGGGTAGGCGGTAGTACAGGATTTTTTGAAGATTAAGGTCTATCGATGTGATTTATCGGGCGCAGTGGTGGCGGCGGATTAAGGTACACAAAAATCAAAAAAGGGGCAAAAGATATTTGCCCCCTTTTTTGATTTTTGCATTTAAAACAAGAACTACTGTTTTACGAACACGTAGTACCCGTCAGGGATGTCTATCCTCGCATTGGGGTTGTCCCCCATGGTGGTATAGTCGTAGATGCAGGCCTCCAGCTTTTCAACCCCATTGTCGTTTACGTAGCGAAGGACGATACGACCCTCGGTGTATTCCTGTGTTGGATGGTTTATGAACAGTTCTATCTTTATTTCGGCCGGGATGCTGTTGTTTATACAGTAGTTGGGCAACCAAGGCCTGTGCGAAAAAATTCGACCACTTATTTTATGTTTATATCCTGAAATAAGAAGATTGTCAAAATCCAACAAGGTGTTGGCTTTTTCAACTCCGTTCTGAATATATTGATATTCGCCCACCAATAAATCTACATAATTGTAATTAGAGGCGGCTTGATAGTGTTCTTCTTTTTTTAGCTTAAAGATAATCTGGGTGTTTCCGTTTTGGTATTTCCAAGTCCCGGCAAACTTGCCAAATTCATTGTTCACGTCTTTTAGGTAATAGTTTGGAGTTTTTTCAAAATCTTGCCCACTCCCTAAAGGGACAATGATGGTTTGCGCTTTGCAGGACAATATAGAAAGCAATAGCAATATGTTTAATATCTGTTTCATTTTTATGGGTTTAAGTATTAGTTACAGGGTTCTTTTTCGAGGGTTTCCTTGTTTGTTTTTTGCCAATCGCTTATAAATCCGTTGGCATCGTAATTGGCCTGATATAGGGACATGTTTAGGTTGTACTTGCCCAAAAGTTTATAAATATGCCTTTGCTGTTTAGCAACGATGGTAGTGGACTGGTACAACGGCGGGCCCGATTTGTCACTCTTAAAAGCATCTTCTAAATCATCTTTAAAATCTTCTTTTTTGTCTTTATCCTCATAAATATCCCGCAGTGTCTGTACGCTCGCGGCATCATCAAACCGTATAGCAAAAGTCATGCCGTCGGCAATGAGGATATGGGCGATATCTATGGGGTTCACCACGGGGCTGAAGGTGCTCTGTACCATTTTTACCATCTCGCCCATCTTAATGATGTCCGGCCCGGCAAACATGGTAAAATAGCCGTCCCCGCTTGGTGGGTGGGTGTGGGCTATTGCCTCGGTAAAGGGGTTGACGCGTATATTGATATGCGCAGTCCCGTTGTTGCTGTCCAAAATCTGCGAGGGTTTGTATGCCCCGTCGTTCGGCTGCTTGTCCACCCTCAAGCCCTTCTCGGCGTTGCCCCCGTTCACTTTCATGGTGTTCAGGCGCGTCCTTACCAGTGGCGTGTCGGTCAGCTCCTTCAGCTTTGCGCAAGGGTTCTGTGTTTCCCCCTCAACCACCGGGTCGGCTATCACGGGGAGGTCATCGTCGCCGTTGCCGTTGCCATTGTTTCCTGGGTGTGGCTGGTTTACGGGTCAAAAATCCGTGAGGCCCTCCATGGGGGAACTCTCATGCCCGTAAATAAAGCCACAAAGAATGTTGAGTTGCTAAAACCGCTTTTTGGCTGTGCAAAAAGCGGTTTTTGCTTCCATATATGGTTTATAGTTTGTTCAATACAAACTCGGTCCTTCGGGGCATTGAGAACTCCCAATCAAAGGGCGGCTCGCCCGGAAAGGTGAACTTTGGCCCTTCGTTGTTTACCAAATAAAATTTGATTTTGGTGTTGTTGTCCAACAGCGTGATATACACCTCACCATATTTGCCCGCCTTGATGGGGTCTTTAAAAGAGAACCTATACTCATTGTCAATGGGGATGCAGTCATAAGAATCCAACACATTTGGTCCGTTTACCAACGTATTAAAAACCTCACGGCCGTTCTTTACATACTTCATTTTGCCGTGTAATTCATCCATATACACATCATCATTATGAACCATTTCCGCTTTGAAAAGGGTTATCATCAACATGTCGTTTCCATTTTGCCACTTCCAGGTCCCCGCGTAAGGAGTTAGAAATCCTTCCACATCCTTTACGTACATATTGTGTGTTTCGGGATGATTGTTTTCACAATAATCGGTAAAAGAAACTATCATGGGCGTTTGTGCCTTGCAGGACAGGGCAAACAAAATAGCGGTTATAAATATCGTGTTTTTCATTGTTCTGTGCTTGTAAATGTAAAGTGCCATATTCAAAACCATGCCAATGGCATTTGCTCCGAAGTGGGGGCATTTCGGATAACATTCTTTATTCCACTTTGGTTATTATACAATTTTCAGGAACAGAAAAAGATTCGCCTGTAAACAACTGACGATGTGCGAGTTTCCATTCGGCCTGTAAAGGCGTGGTGTTGTTATCTATTATTTTAAATGACAGACCAGCAGTTAAGACACTACCGGTAGCGCAGGTATCCTCAAAATAGGCGCCAAAACCAGCTGTAGTTTCTGCGTGTCCAATAATAACAACATTAGAAGTATAATCGCTTTGCGGAAAATATTTTACCGAATTGCATATTACTTCTCCACCTATTACACTTCCCGTATTTTCTATTAATAAAAATTTACCATATATTTTATCCATATACGAGTTTTCATCTGAATAAAGAGGAGCCATAGTTTCTTTCCAAAGAATCACCCTAAATGTATGATTCCCATAAGTGTACTCCCAAGTTCCCGTAAATGTAGGGTAAATGTTGTTAATGTCTTTATAGTATTTATTGGTTGTATCGCCGATATTATAAGTGTCAATATCCACTATTTGTTGTGCCTGAACAGAGACAACCCCCCAAAATGTTAAAATTATTATTATGTTTTTCATGATTTTTAAATTTAAATTATTCATTATTAAGGACAAGGAGTTTCGTCTATCTGCTGTGTGTTGCTGTTATAGACCAACTCTTTGTAGTTTTCGTACGTGCCATCCACCACTTCAAATAGACTTAAGCCCATATTGTAGTCTTGTAACATCTGCAAAAAAGGCGCCAGATTATCTTGGGGCAAATGATCATTGTCAATCAATGGGTCTACATTTGAATCATTGAATAGATTATAATATTTATTCATTGCATCAACTCTTCTTTGGGCAACAGTCATATTAAAGTTATCATCGCCAGCTATAGCCATAAACTCAAGAAAACTGTTAGTGTCATTAATGGTCATGGCATATCGGGTTCCATCGGCAGTCATAAGATAGGTAACAAACTCTGTGCCGTCTATTTTGCCATTCTTTAAAAATCCAGCAAATACTTCTATGTCGTACCATGAAAAAATAGATAGTGTGCTATTTGCAGGACTGTTATGGGTATGTGCCAATATCTCATATTTTGCCCCCTGTAAAGGTGTCGGAAAAGATATTTGCCCACTCGCTTGGGGCAGCTCCATATACATTGTATTTGAAGATGCTAACTTATATACTCCGTACTCTTCATTTTCCGACGTTTTTGTTTCCAATACTTGTAGGTTCGCCATAAAATCTGGAATACTTGTCAGTTTATTTTTTATTTTGTTGCACTCCTTCTTTTGAGCCTCCTCCTCAACCACCGGGTTGGTTATCACGGGGAGGTTGTCGTTGCCGTTGTTGTTCCCGCTGCCATTGCCACCGGGGTGCGGCGGCGGGTCGTTGCCGGGACCGGGATTTGGCGGGGATGAACCGCCGCCGCCACCGCCCTCATCCGGTACGTCCTCAAACCCACAGGACGTGGTGGAGGTTAGGTAAATGCAGAGGGCGAAAATTCATAACATTCGGGGCCTACCAAGTGCGGAGAAGCGTTGCAGGTGCCGTTGCCCCTTCCGTTGCACCGCAGCTCATAGTTCTGGTGCACGAATATATCAATTTGGACTGTTCGTCACTGTATTCTATGGGCATGAGCTCCACCTCCGAGTCCAGGGTGTAGGCACCGTGTTCTTCCACATAGCCTATCGGCGCATTGAGGGTGTGCCTCGCAATGAACGCCCTGACGTTGCCCAGGCTGTCCGCATCCACGATGAGGTTCTCAAAAACGCCGTCCTCCGGCACATCCCTGCGGATAAAGAACGTGTAGGACACATAGTTCCCGTAGGTCACTTCTTTGACAAGGGAAGAGTCTATGGTAAACCCGTACCGGTCTTCCATAACGGTCTTTGCACTGCCATTAGGTGCCGCGCCTGCCCTGGGCGCAATCTTGCCGTAGGCGTTGGCGAACCTCGGGTCTTGGTTCAGCTCCCCAAAGGTTTTCCGCTTGGACACGAACGGCAGCGTGCCCTTGCCGTTGTCCTGTTGCCCAAAATCGGCCGATGGGTCTTCCCGTTGGCAGCTGTTGGAAAGGAGTGCCGCCAGCAACAGCAGGCCGATGGTCCTGATTGGTTGTGATAATCTGTCTTTCATAGTTTGCGGTTGTTAAAGTTAGTGATTTGTTTTGGTTTTACGTTCGCAATCCCAGAACAGCCCGCAAAAAAAACGTGGGCTGATTCCCATTGCTTGCAACCGAGGTTCTTGGAAACCCACACCACAAAGCAAAAAGGAACGCCCACTTACCGCGGGCGTTTCCACTCTCACTTTCCTGCGGTGTTTAGAAATTTTCCAAGATTTCGGTTACAGGAAATTTTAAGCGAAACGCTGTATTTTAAATATAATCTATCTTTTTATGTCATCTGCTGATGTTTTGACTTTTACAAATATATTCATTTTATTTCTAATTTCTTTATATACTTTACTTTTAAAAGTCTTTCCATCATCCAAACGACAGACATGCGGTAGTACAGGATTTTTTGAAGATTAAAGTCTATCAACGCGATTTATCGGGTGCAGGGAGGCTGGCGTGAAATTCATTGGCAATCCTATTAGTATAATTGTCCAGTAATTCCATGACGCGCGCACTGCTATCCGATACCACAATGAGGCCGATGTGCCATTTTTTGTCCATACGCCACACTATTTCCGGATCGGTAAAGCTCGAAGTATCCGGATGTTCAAAACGGCTCAACGAAACCACGATACCCGCATATTTGTTTTGGGTTTTAGGCAACGTATAAGCTTGGCCTTTAAGGGTTTTGGTTTCTATTTTTGCCCATTCGCCCCAAAGGTTCACACCCGAAGCAAAAGCGACCATTTCGGCAAGGTTGGCACCACCTACCCGCGATGCGGTTTCCAGAAAAAACAATTCGCCTGTGTCTTTGGACTTGATGAACTCTGTATGTGAGGCACCATACTTCATACCAAAAGCCTTCATCACGTCTTTGTTCATTTTGGTCAGTCCCTTTTCATCTTTTGACCCCATTTCACAAGTGGCAGAACGGAAAATACCACCACCGTGCGCCACTTCAAACGGTGTGTCCAGATATTTGCTGACCCTCGAAAAAACCACCTTGCCACTCATGTTAAGTCCATCCACGTGATAGACGTCGCCCGGAGCAAATTTCTCTATAAGATATTTATCGCGCTCATCACCAAGCTCGTTGAGCACATTCCAAAGGTCATCTTTAGAGTGAATTTTCTTGATGCCCGTAGCCGAAGCCTCTGACCGGGGTTTTATGAGCCAGGGCGGGCTAACCCTGTCAGCGTAAGCATTGATGTCGGCATCGTGAAACAAGCCCGTAAATTCAGGAACGTTCACGCCTTCCTCTTTGGCTTTCATGCGCATAGCGAGCTTGTCCCTAAAATAATGCGCCGTGGTATGCCCCATGCCCGGCATACGGAAATGCTCCCGGAGCAAGGCCACCTTCTCTACATCAAAATCATCGAGCGCAACAAAACGGTCAAATTTGATACTCCTAAATTTATAGGCAATACCCTTTATCACGTTATCGTGATTCCATTCTTCTATATAGTAAACATCGTCAATGGAATTCCAGGGCCAAGCCTCGTCTTTGAGTTCATTTTTGGTCAGGAGATAGACATTGTTTCCTTCGGCCTTACAGCTTTCCAAAAAAGCTTCGCCTTTAAAGAAAGTAGTGATACATAAAAAGTTAAGTGGCTTGTTTGACATGATCAATGTTTTGTGGGTTCAATGGAATTCTAATTTTTAAATATACGAAATCTCACTTATTTTTTGCAATGAGATTTTATGTAATCCGTAAGTAACCGTACACCAAAACCCGTGGCACTTTTCATCTTGGCATACGCCGAATCGCCAAATGCAACACCAGCAATATCCAGGTGCATCCAATGGCTGTGGTTTTCGGTAAACGCTTCGAGAAACTTTGCTGCCGTGATGGCACCGGCAATGGGCTTTCCGCTAAAATTACGAATATCGGCCACATCGGAATGGAGATCGGCATCAAAATCTTCAAACATTGGCAATTGCCATACACGTTCGTTGGCAGCTGTGCCCACTTTGGACATTTTGCTTGCCATTGCATTGTCATTGGTAAACATTCCTGCGGCCGTATAGCCCAATGTTTGGACAACACTACCTGTAAGTGTGGCTAAATCAATTACTTGCGATGGATTAAATTTTTTAATGAGATAGCTTAATCCGTCGGCGAGCACCAAACGTCCTTCGGCATCGGTATCTATTATCTCGATGGTCTTACCAGAATACGAACCGATAACGTCACTCGGTCGATAGCTGTCTCTGCCCACGGCATTTTCTGCAGAAGCCACAATGCCCACCACGTTGATATCAAGTTTTAGCTTGGCGACAAGTTCCACGGTGCCCAATACGGCTGCTGCGCCACCCATATCGCTTTTCATGTAGTGGAGGTTTGTGGATGATTTGATGGATAGTCCTCCAGTGTCAAAAGTGATGCCCTTGCCTACCAGCCCGATATCAACCTTTTTGCTTTTTTTGGGCATATACTCACTAACGATGACCACCGGTGGGTTGGCACTTGCCCTGCCTACGGCCAACACGGCTTCAAAACCTTGTTTTTTTAATTCGGATTCGTGCAAAACGGTACATTTATACCCTGTAGTTTTAGCTGATGCTTGCGCCCATTTACCAAGGTATTCAGGAGTTTTGACATTGGCAGGTGCATCGACCAACGTTTTTATGTTGTTAATGGTCTCGCCAGTGAATTTACTTTCTACAACACATTCGGGAGAAGCCTTTTTTGAAAATATCAAAACATCCAAAGGTTTGGCTTCCTGTAATTTTGATTTATACTTACCGATTTCATAAGTTGCCATTTCAAATCCGAGAACGAGCTGCGCTATTTCACTATCGTTCAAATCATCACAATATACCTGTATTGTGTTGCTCCACTGCTTTTTGCAATCAAAATAGAGTTTTCGGAACGCTTCCGAAAGTTTTGTCCCGTGCTTTTCTTCGCCGAGACCCAAAAGGTACAATTTGGTTCCATCCGAATTGTAAATAGTACGTTGTTCGGAAAAATCGCCTTCAAAATCCGGGTTATTGACATTTGTAAATTTTTCAAGCGATTTGAGCTTACCTTTTTTTAAGGGCAGAATAATGTCCGCTTTTTTAATGGCTTTTTGTGTGAGTTTGTAATGTATCATTTTTTGTTAAAATATAGCCATTTGACTGCTCTGGGGAATTCTACCCCCCAATGGGCTTCGCTATGGTTTCCAAGCTCGTTGACGGAAAAATAAAAATCAATATTATGGTTGTCGGCCATTTTTTCCCGAATTATCTTATCCAATTTTCGGGCATTGGGCAAGTGTTCGGGACTTTCCTGCCCTCCGGCGTAGAGATAAATCATTGATTCTTGCAAAGGTTTAAAGGACTTGGTCTGATGAAAAATGGTTTGAGAAATCCAAAGGCTGGGCGAAAATATCATCATCTTGCCAAATACGCCGGGGTTGGAGAGTCCAGCATGCAGGCTTATCAATGCGCCCATAGAACTGCCGCCAATACCCGTATTGTGAAAATCTGGCAGGGTGCGAAAGTTCCCATTGATATAAGGAATGAGTTTTTCTATCATAAACTGAATGTAAAAATTGCCCTTGCCCTCGCCAAAACGCGGATGGTAATATGGCAAATACTCATTGATGCGCTCTTTCTCACCATGGTCTATGGCTATTATAATGAGGTCGCTCATGCCTTGCTCGGCCAGTTTGGCAAGCGATTTGTCGATGGCCCAATCGCCAAATGGCGCCATCGGGTTAAACAGGTTCTGCCCATCTTGCAGATACAGAACGGGATATCGTTTGTTTGTCTGGTAATAATCGTATGGCAATAATGCCGAAATTTTTCTTGTGGCGTTGAGGTGCGGTATTTCGTAGGCTTCCTCAATTACCTTTATGATAGGCTCGTATTCGGTAGCTGTCATTCAAAATAGTTTAGGAAAAACGAAAATACAGTTTTATGTCCGTATAAGCCACACAAAATTGATGAGATATTAACATTGGAGTGTTGATTTGTTTAGCCTATCAATAAAAACAAATCGTTATCTCGAATAATTTGGTGCTTCTTTGGTAATGGTAACGTCATGCGGATGACTTTCGTTGATGCCACTGGCGGTGATTTTTACAAATTGCCCGTTTTCCTGCAAAGTGGCTATGTCTTTGGCGCCGCAATACCCCATGCCGGCACGCAAGCCTCCAATAAACTGGTGTATGCTCTCATACAAATCACCTTTGTATGGCACGCGTCCCACGATACCTTCGGGAACCAATTTTTTGATATCATCTTCAACATCTTGAAAATAACGGTCTTTACTTCCCTCTTTCATTGCTTCAACAGAACCCATACCGCGATAGGACTTGAATTTTCTGCCTTCGTAAATAATGGTTTCGCCGGGGGATTCTTTGGTTCCTGCCAATAGCGAGCCCAACATTACGGTATCGGCGCCGGCGGCAATCGCTTTTGGGATATCACCGGTATAACGTATCCCGCCGTCGGCAATGACCGGTATGCCGCTACCTTTTATGGCAGATGCAACCTCCAAAACTGCGGAAAATTGCGGAAAACCAACACCGGCAACTACACGGGTAGTGCATATCGACCCTGGTCCAATTCCTACTTTTACTGCATCGGCACCAGCCGCAACCAGATATTTTGCGGCTTCACCTGTAGCGATATTGCCCACTATAACCTCAAGTGACGGGAATTTTTGTTTTACGGTTTTTAAAACGTCCACAACACCTTTGGTATGGCCGTGTGCCGTATCGATCACTACTGCATCGACGCCCGATTTTACCAAAGCTTCGACCCTATCGACCGCATCGGGTGTAACGCCCACGGCGGCTGCAACGCGCAATCGACCCAGACTGTCTTTGTTTGAAATCGGTTTTTGAGTAAGTTTTGTGATATCCCTGAACGTTACCAGTCCGGCAAGTTTATAATCGTCGGTAACTATCAGCAGTTTTTCAATTTTATTTTTTTGAAGGATGCTTTCGGCTTCTTGTAACGAAGTCCCAACAGGAGCAGTAACCAGGTTTTGGCTCGTCATCACTTGGGCAATGGGACGTGCGTTGTCTTTTTCAAAACGCAAATCCCTATTGGTAACGATGCCCTTAAGTGTGCCTTCATCATCTATAATGGGAATTCCTCCAATGCCGTGTTCTGCCATATTTTGCTTGGCATCCAGCACTGTAGCGCTCATGTCAAGTGTCACCGGATCTATAATCATGCCACTCTCTGCCCGTTTTACCTTGCGAACTTCATTTGCCTGATTGGCAATGGTCATATTTTTATGAAGTACACCAATGCCTCCTTCACGCGCAATGGCAATGGCCATGGCACTTTCGGTTACGGTATCCATAGCTGCCGATACAATCGGGATATTGATGGTAATGTTGCGTGTAAACTTCGTTTGTATGTTTACTTCGCGCGGAAGAATTTCAGAATAAGCGGGGATTAAAAGGACATCATCGTATGTAAGCCCTTCGCCTACTATCTTTTGTTGATGGGATTTCATCGCAATTAGGTTTAATTGCACGCAAATATACAACTTTAATTGGGTTATTAAGTTAATGTGGGATTAAGATATTTTGTAGAATCTAATAATTTGAGCCGGAACAACACTAATAAAGTTGAAGTCTAAACTTCGAAGTCCAAACCCTTTAATGATATACCCTAAAAATCTTGGTCGCTTCATTGTGTGAGCTTTCAAAACATAATGCGTTCAATGGGTTGATGTGTTTTGCGGTAAAATACGACATTAGTTTTTCGGTAGGCATATTTCCCGTAAGTTCATCCTTGGCCATTGGGCAACCACCAAAGCCTTGTATGGCGCCGTCAAAGCGCTTACAGCCTGCTTTGTATGCGGCATCTACTTTTTCAAACCATGTAGCGGGGGTTGTGTGCAAATGTGCGCCAAACTCTATATGCGGGTATTTGGGAATCAAATTTGAAAACAGATAATCGATGCTCTCTGGGTTTGAAGTACCTACGGTATCGCTCAATGAAAGGATTTTTACACCCATGTCTGCCAGCTTTTCGGTCCACTCTCCCACTATTTCCACATTCCAAGGGTCGCCGTAAGGATTTCCAAAACCCATTGATATATAGACCACTACCTCTTTACCTGCATTTTCAGCGACTTTGAGTATTTCACTCAATGTCACTACCGATTCGGCAATGGTCTTATGGGTATTGCGCATCTGGAAATTTTCGGAAATGGAAAAAGGATAACCCAAATAATTGATAGGTTCGTGGCGACAGGCGTCTTCGGCACCACGTGTATTGGCTATGATGGCCAAGAGTTTGCTGCTTGTCTTTGACAAATCGAGCTGTGCCAAAACTTCTGCCGTATCTGCCATTTGCGGAATGGCCTTGGGCGATACAAAGCTACCAAAATCAATCGTATCAAAGCCCACTCGCAGCAACGACTGTATGTATTGTACTTTTTTTTCGGTAGGAATAAAAGTCTTGATGCCTTGCATGGCATCGCGTGGACATTCAATGATTTTTATCTGGCTCATTATCCAAAGATAACAAAGATTATTGTCAGCAAAAAAGTTTTATGGCGTTGCGGCAAAAATTGGCGTCTAATGATACTTTGCGTAATTTTGTTTCACATTATAATCCGACTCACAATGGCAATAATCCCAGTTACTTCGCCTTCAGATATAAAAACTACTGCCCAACTAGCCCACAAGATTTGGAACCAGCATTATGTGCCCATTATCGGGCAGGAACAGGTGGACTATATGCTGGAAAAAATTCAAAGCGAAGAAGCCATTGCACATCAAATCTCTAACGGTTATTCTTACTTTTTGCTTTTCTACAACGGGCTCCCGTGTGGCTATTTGGCTTTGGTGCCCGACACGGCCGAAGCAAAAATGATGTTGAGCAAAATCTATGTCGATGCCGATTTCAGGGGCTTGCATTTGGGCGAACAGCTATTGGGAACCGCCATTGCCGAAACCCAAAAAATTTGTTTCAAAACCTTATGGCTCACGGTAAACAGGTACAACGCCAACTCCATAAACTGGTACCAAAAACACGGCTTTAACATTGTGAAAGAGGTAAAAATAGACATTGGCAACGGGTTTGTGATGGACGATTATGTAATGGAAAAAATAATGTGAATATCCGAACCGGACCATGAAAGCGATCAAAAACTCAAGCCTAATGGTAGATCAGGTGTGCGATGCATAATCTACAAAGTCTTCAGGTACCATAGTGAAAACCCAGTCTTGATATAGATAAAAGCGTATCAAATGGAACACCCGCCGGCTCAAGACAACAATTTCTTATTGATGCTTTTTATCAATTGCGGTCCTTCATAAATAAATCCCGTATAAAGCTGTACCAGACTTGCTCCTGCATTAATTTTTTCGAGCGCATCTTCGGCAGAATGAATGCCTCCAACACCAATTATTGGGAATGCCTTGTTGCTTTTTTCCGATAAAAACCGAATGACTTCCGTAGCACGCTTGGTCAATGGTTTGCCACTCAAACCACCAACTTCCTGTTTATCGACAGATTGCAAATCATTGCGGGAAATGGTCGTGTTAGTTGCAATAACACCTCCTATTTTGGTATCTTTCACAATGTCAATAATGTCCAACAACTGCTCATCGGTCAGGTCGGGTGCAATTTTTAGCAGAATTGGTTTTGGATTTTGTTTTTTGAAATTTGAATGTTGCAAATCTCTCAAAAGATTTGTCAAGGGTTCTTTATCCTGCAAAGCCCGCAAGTTGGGTGTGTTCGGGCTACTCACATTAACCACAAAATAATCGACAACTTCGTACAAAGCCTCAAAGCAAATCTTATAATCGGTAATCGCATCTTCGTTGGGGGTTGTCTTGTTTTTCCCAATATTTCCGCCAATTAGTACGTTTTTGTTTTTTTTCAACCGTTTCACAGCCTCAAAAACGCCTCCGTTATTGAACCCCATTCGGTTGATGATACCGTTGTCTTCTTTTAGTCGAAACAAACGTTTTTTTGGATTTCCATCCTGCGGTTTTGGTGTCAATGTGCCTATTTCGATAAAACCGAACCCAAAATCGGAAAGCTCTTTGTACAACTTTGCATCTTTGTCAAATCCCGCAGCAAGCCCTACGGGATTCTTAAATTTCAATCCAAAAACTTCACGCTCAAGCCTTTTATCTTCAATTACATAACAGCTTCTGATAATTCCCGAAACAAAGGGAATTTTGTGTACAAACCTCAAAAACGAAAATGTAAAATGGTGCACCTTTTCGGGATCAAAATTGAACAATAGCGGCCGGATAATGAATTTGTACATCTAAAAAAGGTTATGTTGAACTCGGCTTGACTTCATCAATCAGTTAAAAAATTACTCTCTTGAACTCGTTTTTCTTCTTTTTTCATTCCGTAGCTCCTCCATGCAACTTAAACATGACTTCTATCAAGCCCAAAACAGCCTTCCTATGGTCATCGGTACAAAAAGAATAAAGATGAATTGGTTGCAAAAGTAACACACATTTTGAAGAATTGCCATTATCCGATTTGAAAATTAAATAGTACCTTTGAAAGACAAAACTTTATATAAAAATGCTCGACAAACAACACATTATCGATAGATTTATAGGTTACGTGACCGTTGACACCGAATCCGATCCAAAATCAGACACTACACCAAGTACCACCAAGCAATGGGATTTGGCGCGTGCATTATCCAAAGAGCTCATTGCCATCGGAATGAAAGATGTCACCATTGACCAAAATGCGTATATCATGGCTACACTTCCGAGCAATGTGAGCCACGAGGTGCCGACCATTGGTTTTATTTCGCACTTTGATACATCGCCCGACTTTTCGGGATCCAATGTAAAGCCTCAAGTCATAGAAAACTACGATGGAAAAGATATTGTTCTCAATGCCGACAAAAATATCGTCCTTTCACCCGACTATTTTGACGATCTGTTGCTGTACAAAGGCCAAACTCTGATTACCACTGACGGCACCACTCTTTTGGGCGCCGATGACAAAGCCGGGATCACGGAAATCGTTTCGGCGATGGAATACCTCATCAATCATCCGGAAATCAAGCACGGACCGATACGCATAGGCTTTACCCCAGACGAAGAAATAGGCCGTGGTGCCCATAAATTTGACGTGGAAAAATTTGGTGCAGACTGGGCTTACACCATGGATGGCAGCCAGATAGGCGAATTGGAGTTTGAAAACTTCAATGCGGCAAGTGCTACCGTTAAGGTTATTGGAAAGATAGTACATCCGGGCTATGCCAAAGGCAAAATGGTCAACTCCATGTACATTGCTACCGAGTTTATCACCTCACTGCCCATGCTGGAAACTCCGGAACACACCGAAGGTTATCAGGGTTTTTTCCATTTGGCAGCCATTGAGGGAAAAGTTGACGAAACCCATTTGCACTACATCATACGCGACCACGATAAGGACCATTTTGAGGCTCGAAAAGCCATGATGCAAAACCTCTGCGAAGAACTTAATTCCCAATACGGGCGTGAAGTAATAATTATTGAAATCAAGGACCAATATTTTAATATGAAAGAAAAAATCGAACCTGTGATGCACATTGTGGAAATAGCCGAAGCAGCGATGAAATCCATTGGCATAACCCCCATTGTCAAACCCATTAGGGGCGGTACGGATGGTTCACAGTTGAGCTATATGGGTTTGCCTTGTCCCAATATTTTTGCAGGAGGGCACAATTTTCACGGACGCTACGAATACGTGCCGGTAGAAAGCATGCTAAAAGCCACCGAACTTATCTGCAAAATCGCCGAAATGACCGCCAGCAGAGCATTAACAGGAGATTAAGTTGCACAGGGCCATAAATTTTAAGGTATATACAAAAAAAAGGGTTGTAAAAAACAACCCTTTTTCTTTGGCCAAAGCCAACTATTTTAAGATTCGGAAGAATTTTTCAGTTTGCTGCTAAATTCCAACGAAATCGCCGAACGGTCAAACTTGATTTTGCCTGCCATGGTCTCTATGACACAACTGTTGTCTTTGTCATTGAGGCTGGCAATCTTCCCGTACATGCCACTTTTGGTCACGACCCTATCTCCAACCTTTAGCTCACCGAGGAACTTTTTTTCTTGTTTGGCACGTTTCATTTGAGGTGCTATCATAAAAAAGTAGACCACGGCAAACATAGCGATGATGGGTAAAAAAGAACTGAAATCTCCCATTATCAATCGTGGTTATGGCCTTCGTGTCCAGGTTGTGTACTGCTCTTTACCGGAGTTACGGCACCGGCTGGTTGTTGTGGAACAACGGTTGCGGCTCCGGTAGTTTTTGGTGCGTTAGGATCAGCTTCCACAAACGCCTTGATAGAAACTGTTTCTGTCCCTTTTTCTGTGTTGGTGGTCAATGTGATTGTTTTGGAAACTTGGTTTCCGTTGCCTTTTCCGTTGAACTCAACTTCAAATTGGCCTGTCTCGCCGGGCATTACTTCTTTGGTCCAGTTAGATGGTACGGTACAGCCACAGGTACTTTTGATGTTGCTCACCACCAATGGCGAAGCACCGGTGTTTTTGTATGTGAACGTGGTCTTAACGGGAATTCCGTTGGGGATGGTTCCGAAATCGTGCACGGTTTCATTAAATTCAATGGCAGGAAGTTTTCCGGAATTAGCGTCCCTATCTGCCGCTGCTGCTACGTTGTCTGCGTTTATTTTACTTTCGGCATTGTCCTTGCAGGAATTAAATGCTATCATGCAAAACACTCCAAAACCCAAAATTACTTTTTTCATAGTATTTGTTTTTGATTAAAAATTAAAATTAAAGGCCATAAAAGTAATGATTTTTATCTTTACATCAAGCCTCTGCCTATTTTATTTAACATTCCTTTTTCATCATATTCCTTTACGATTTTGTCCAGAACGCCATTGATGAAAATGCTACTCTTGGGTGTTGAATATTCCTTGGCAATCTCAAGATATTCATTGATGGTCACTTTTGTAGGAATGGATGGAAACTTCAAAAACTCGCATATTGCCATTTGCAACAACACTAGATCGAGACTCGCAATGCGTCCCGAATCCCAATTGAGGGCCTTTGCAGAAATTTCCTCGGAATACTTGAAACGGTTGAGCAGGGTTTTCTTAAAAAGCGCAAAGGCAAAATCCCTGTCGTCTGAATCTTTATAAAGGTCGGGGGTAAAATAATAATCGGTGTCGCTATACTTTACCTGACGCAACAATTTTTGCAAAATGGTATTGACAACAGGCAAATCATCGGCCCAAGTCAGTTTTTTGTCTTCAATATACTCGTATAGCTTTTGGTTTGGAGCAACCACTTCGGTAAAGATATCGTGCACAAATTGCCTGTCTTGCTCAAAGCTGGATGTGGCTGAAGCCATATAATCCCGATAAATGCCGCTTTCGTTAATGGCTTTGAGGATGATGTCCACATACTCAAAATCGAGGTTCCAAAAATCTATCTTTCGGGCATCGAACTGCTTTTTGAGCGCTTGGTTGTTTTGGAGCAACAAAAGCAAACGATTGTCTATAAATTTTGTGTTCGGGTTTTTTTCCTCCTCGGTTGCCAAATGTTTTTTCTTTGACTTCTGGAGCAGGTCTTCGGCCTTGTTACGAACTTCTATGAGCAGTGACAATTGCATCAAATAGAGGTCGTACATCTGTTCCATACTATGGGACAGGAATTTCTCTTCTTTTTTGAAATCGTCACTATCGGAACCGTCAAAGGCATAAAGTGCCTGCATGACCTTGATCCGGATATGTCTTCTGGTAAGCATTGAAAAAGAACTTGTTACAACAAAATTAAAGGCGAAAATTAGTTTTCGCCTTGCAAAAATAGTATTATTTTATGATTCCAATCGCTTATTTCAAATTTTCTCTTTTTCTGGCCTCGATGCGTTCTTTGGCAGCATTTACGGCCGCTATGTGCGTTGTAACACCGTTAGCTTTGGCGCGTTGGAGAATTTCGAGCGTGGTATTGTAAATGTTTTCTGTTTTGCGGATAATCTCTTGTTTTCCATAATTTTCAAGTTCGGCAAATACATTGATAATACCTCCGGCATTTATCAGAAAATCGGGTGCGTAAACAATGCCTCTATCTTGTAGCATCCTTCCATGCTTGTCTTGGGCCAACTGATTATTGGCAGCACCGGCTATCACTTTGGCTTTCAATTTATTGATCGTGTTGTCATTTATGGTAGCTCCGAGTGCACACGGTGCGTAGATATCCATTGGCTCGCTGTACAGGTCATTGCCTTCGTATATGGACACCCCATATTTTGCACTTACTTTTTCCAATCGTTCACGGTTAATATCGTCTATAGTTACTCGTGCGCCTTCATTGACCAAATGCTCCACCAAGGCTTCACCTACATGGCCAATACCCTGAACATATATGGTCTTGCCTTCCAGCACATCAGATCCATATTGAAATTTGGCCGCAGCTTTCATTCCCATAAATACACCATAAGCGGTTATGGGCGATGGATTTCCGGAACCACCTTTGCTTTCAGAAATACCTGTTACATAAGGTGTTACATCTCTTACTATATCCATATCTTCGGTGTTCATACCTACGTCTTCGGCAGTAATGTATTTACCGCTCAACGAATGGACAAACTCTCCAAACTTACGCATCAGCTCTGGGGTTTTCTGGGTTTTGGCATCGCCAATGATAACTGCTTTGCCTCCACCAAGGTTTAATCCGGTAATTGCTGATTTATAGGTCATTCCTTGCGACAAACGCAATACGTCATTGAGCGCTTCCCATTCATTATTGTATTGCCACATACGGGTACCTCCAAGCGCCGGACCCAAAACTGTGTTGTGGATTCCAATTATTGCTTTCAATCCAGTATCTTTGTCGTTGCAAAAAACGATTTGCTCATGGTTGTCAAAAGAAAGCTGTCCGAAAACCGGATCGGCTTTAACAAGTTCGGCAGAAGGTATGATTTCAGTGGTCATATTGTAATCTATTAATGTTATCGTTTGAAGATTATCTAAAAACTGCCTGCAAAATTAAACCAATATTAGAGCATAAACAAAAATATTATATTTTAATTGTGAAATTATCAATAAAAGGAGAAGGCAATCAATGAAAGAACTTCGCTATCTCAAAAAATATTTTGCCAAGTACAAGTACAGTCTTCTTGCAGGGGTACTCATTACTATTGTAGCCCGTATTTTTTTGCTTTTCACGCCCGAACTTGTCGGTTCTTCGGTGGATGTCATAGACGAATATCGTCGGGGCGTCATTACGGACATACCATCAGTAAAGAAAGAACTGTTGATAAACATCCTCTATATACTCGGTGCTGCCATCATAGGCGGTATTTTCACTTTTTTGATGCGCCAAACAATCATCAATGTGTCGAGACACGTGGAATACGACCTTAAAAACGAGATATACGCCCACTACCAAAGGTTGTCGCTCAATTTTTACAAATCCAACCGTACGGGCGACCTCATGAACCGCATCAGCGAGGACGTGAGCAGAGTGCGGGATTTTATGGGGCCGGCCTTGATGTACAGCATCAACACCTTGACCCTGTTTGTTATAGCACTGTATCTGATGTTCCGGGAGGCACCGATGCTCACTCTGTACACCATAATTCCCTTGCCTATCCTATCATATTTCATATATGTTTTGAGCATCCGGATACACAGAAAAAGTACAATTGTGCAGGAATGGCTATCAAAACTTTCTACACTTTCACAAGAAACCTTTAGTGGTATTTCTGTCATCAAATCGTACGGTATCGAGGCACAAACCAATGCTCAATTTGAATCATTATCATTGGAACACCGCCAAAAAAACCTGGATCTGGCAAGGGTCGATGCTCTATTTTTCCCTATGATGATTTTCCTGATTGGGTTGAGCAACATTATCGTTATCTATATTGGCGGCACACAGTACATCAACGGCCAAATAGAAAGCCTCGGCGTCATAGCAAAGTTTATCATTTATGTGAATTTGCTCACTTGGCCCGTGGCGACGGTGGGCTGGGTGACATCTCTTGTACAAAGGGCTGAAGCGTCGCAGAAACGCATCAATGAATTTTTAAACGAAGTGCCAGACATAGCAAACATAACATCGGAACATTCCGAAATAAAAGGCAAAATCACATTCAGGAACGTATCGTTTACCTATCCGGACACCAACATCGAAGCCCTGAAAAACGTGAGTTTTGAGTTACAAAAGGGCGAAACACTGGCCATTTTGGGCAAGACAGGATCCGGAAAATCCACAATCCTCGATCTGATAGGCCGACTTTACGACGTCTCATCTGGGCAAATATTGATCGACGATGTATCGATAGATCAATTGAACCTCAATGATTTAAGAAGCAGTATCGGCTATGTGCCTCAAGATGCCTTTTTGTTTTCGGACACTATTAAAAACAACATCCGTTTTGGCAAACAAGATGCTACGGAGGATGCGGTTATCGAAGCCGCCAAAAATGCAGACGTCCATAAGAACATCAAAAAATTCAACAACGGGTACGACACTGTTTTAGGCGAGCGCGGCATAACGCTTTCCGGGGGCCAAAAGCAGCGCATTTCAATCGCAAGGGCCATTATCAAAGATCCTGAAATCTTACTTTTTGACGATTGTTTTTCGGCGGTGGACACAGAAACCGAAGAAAAAATCCTTAAAAACCTCGGTAAGGTCACACAAGACAAGACCACCATCATTGTCAGCCACCGGGTATCTTCGGCAAAAAATGCCAACAAAATCATCGTGCTTGATGGGGGAAAAATCATACAGTCCGGCACGCACGAGCAGTTGTTGGGCGTGGATGGCTATTACAAAGACCTTTACCTGAAACAACTTACCGAATCCAATTGACAGGTTTAACGAAACCATACCATAAACCCAGCACTGTAAAGAAATGCAGCTTTTTGTTGGTTGCTATTCTTTTTTTTTAGATTTTTGAGCAAAATCAAACTAAAAATTTCAACTATATGAACGATTACAATGACATGGCGGAGAAAGAAGAAATATACTCCAAGGTATTAAGAGCGGGTCGGCGCACATATTTTTTTGACGTTCGATCCACAAAAGCAGACGATTACTATTTGACCATAACCGAAAGCAAAAAGTTCACCAATGAAGATGGCTCTTTTCATTACAAAAAGCACAAAATCTACCTATACAAGGAAGATTTTTCGGAATTTATAGGTATCTTGAACGATATGACCGACTATATCTTGGACGAAAAGGGCGATGAAGTCATCAGTGAACGCCATCAAAAAGATTATAAGCGCGAGGAGTACGATCCAACCGACGATGTGAATGGCTATGTCGAAAAAACCACCGACACCTTTACGGACCTTGATTTTGACGACATCTGATAAACGCACTTCGACAGCACCAAACACACACTGTCTCAAAATTTTAAACTTTTGTCACCCTGACAGAGGGTTATCAGGTTCAGTATCTTATAATGTTGCTTCTTGACAATAAAAAAAGAAGCTGAAACAACCCCGATACAGGTTCTGGATGGTACGTTTCAGTTTGACAACAGTGAATTTTTGAGACAGTTCTTTTTTATCTGACCGTTGCCCCGTTTGGCACTTTTGTTTCAGGGTGCAACAAAATGACTTTGTTTTCTTCAACGACTCCAACCACCAAACATTCGCTCATGAATTTGGCAACCTGTTTTTTTGGAAAATTTATGACTGCCACCACCTGCCTGTTGCGCAATTCTTCTTTGGTATAAAGCGCCGTGATCTGCGCCGATGATTTTTTGACCCCCAAAGGCCCAAAATCAATGGTCAATTGGTATGCCGGATTGCGAGCTTCAGGAAAATCGTTCACATCAGTGATGGTACCCACCCGAAAATCTACTTTGGTAAAATCGTCAAAAGTCACTATCTTTTCCATGTCGTAAAATTACAAAACCAAGCTTTATAATAAATACAAAAACAATGGCACAAACCCCATCAACCATGTTGCCACTTGGCACCAAAGCAGCCAATTTCGGCTTATTGGACACCGTCAGCAACACCTTCGTGGATCTCGCAGGCTGCAAGGGCACAAAAGGCACGGTGATCATGTTCATCTGCAACCACTGTCCTTTTGTAAAACACGTGAACCAGGAGATCGTGAAACTCGCCAAAGATTACATATCCAAAGGCATAAATTGTATTGCCATATCGAGCAATGATGTGGAAAAATACCCCCAGGACGCGCCCGACAAAATGAGCGAAACCGCCAAAACCGAAGGATATATATTTCCCTACCTCTATGATCAGACACAGCAAGTCGCCAAAGCTTACCAAGCAGCCTGCACTCCGGATTTTTATTTATTCGACAACGGGCTAAAATTGGTCTATCGCGGACAATTGGACAGCTCAAGACCGGGCAACAACATTCCTCCCAACGGAGAGGATCTTCGCAATGCCATTGAGGCGCTTCTGGAACATAGCCCCATTAGTGCGGACCAAAAGCCAAGTATTGGTTGCAACATTAAGTGGAAGTGATTTTGCACTGCCCAATTTCACGCCAAAAAAATTTAAAACTACAACCCTGAACAGCACACGATAACCATATGCTAACCAAAACCGAAAAAAAATTTACCTATCTTTTTGCATTCATTGTTTTGGCCGAACTGGCATGCATAGGTATTGAGTCACTATCTTCTTTTCGATATGCCACAAAGCCGGCGATTGTCACATCACTGCTGGTGTTCTTTTGGAACGGTTCAAAACAAATAACTGCAAAAGTCAGGACACTTACCCTTATGGCACTCATACTATCGTTGGCGGGGGATGTATTCCTGATGCTTGAACATCGCACACCCAAATTCTTTATGCTTGGTTTGGGATCGTTTTTATTGGCACACGCAGCCTATACCGTCATGTTCCTCCAAAAAAGAGACAAGGCAAAAAAAGGCCGTTGGTTTGTATTAGGGTTAATCGTATATGCTACGATACTTGTCCAGTTTATAATAGACGGCATAGGGAAACTGTTGTTTCCGGTCATGATATACATCGCCGCTATATTGCTGATGGCAACAACTGCCTTTTTGAGGTCGGGCGGACCGTCATCGATCGGCTACCGTTTTGTGATTTTTGGCGCCATGTTTTTTGTGGTTTCAGACAGTCTGTTGGCACTCGATAAGTTCTGGTCGGCATTCCCATTTGCAGGCATACTGGTTATGACCACTTATTCATTGGCACAATATTGTATCGTTATGGGCATCAAAAAAACATTATAGATTTTATCTATATTAAATAATTAATAAATTAATTTTCATTAAATTAAATTGCTTTTAGTAAAGTATAAGTTCAATATGAATCCCTCTGCATATCAATTGCAAATTTCTCGCGTTTGTAACAAAATCAATTTATGCGCTACTTATCAATCAACATAAACCAACCTATTTGAATTGGACAAAAAATTAGAACATAGTTTTGTCGCTTTGTTGGAAGAAAACCAAAACATCGTGCACAAGGTTTGCCGCATATACACGGACAATCAGGAAGCGCACAACGACCTGTTCCAAGAGATTGCAATACAGCTTTGGAAAGCCTATCCGAAGTTCAGGGGCGATGCAAAGTTCAGCACCTGGATGTACCGCGTGGGACTCAATACCGCCATCACTTTGTACAGAAAGTCGAAGCGGAAAATCAATACTTCCGAGATTGAAACCGTTGAGTTCAAGCTAAAGGAAGACCCTTACGACGATACAGAGGAGGAACAGCTTAAACTCCTATACCAAGCCGTGCACCAGCTGAACGACATAGAAAAGGCTTTGGTGTTTCTGTACCTTGAGGACAAAGATTATAGGGAAATCAGCGACACACTGGGAATCAGTGAAGTTAATGCCAGAGTGAAGATGAACAGGGTTAAGACAAAATTAAAAACAATATTAAATCCGTAAGATTATGGATGAACTCGAATTACTTAAAAAAGACTGGAAGAAAGACAAAAGCAACTTTCCAAAACTGTCTCATAACGATATCTACAAGATGATCTTGAAGCGGTCTTCTTCTATCGTTCGATGGATATTCATTATTAGCCTTTTAGAGTTTGTCTTTTGGGCCGCCATCGCCTTTGCCTTTAAGGACAGCAAGGAAATCAAAGAATTTGACAACCTCAATACCGACTATATCATCATACCATTGACCATTATCGGATATTGCGTGCTCATTTACTTCTTTTATCTTTTCTTTAGAAATTACAAAAGAATTTCCGCAACGGACAACACCAAATCCCTTATGGACAACATTTTAAAAACCCGAAGAACGGTAAAGAACTATGTAGCCTTCAACTTGGTGTATTTGGTAATTGCCACCAGCTTTGCGTTGTTTATACAGTTTGATCAAAACCCACAGATTGCCAGTATGGCGCACCAAGCAGCCACTAACGGCAACCTGTTCGTGTTCTATGCTCGAATGATATCGGTCACAATCGTGTTCTTGATTGGCGCCATCTCCATCCTACTGTTTTTCTACTGGATTATTTACGGTTTCCTATTGAAACGATTGAACAAAAACTACAAAGAATTGAAGAAAATGGATATTTAAAGTGATGCATTACGTTAATAAATGCAATCTATTGTAAATCAATTATTATAAAATTACATGCTTTACCCTGGCATGAATTACAAATTCAAATTTCATTCCGATAACCACTCGGATTGGTCAGTCATCCAGTTTCCAGCGCCGTTGTCGGTTGAGGGCTTCTTCCTCCATTAAAACTTCTTTGGGAATGACTTTTAGAAATGATGGGTGCTGCTCAATGGCAAATTCAATTTTTTCAACAATTTGGTCAATGGACTCATTGTCGTAATCAATTTCTAAAGGCTGCTTTATTTCCATCGACTGAAGGATGTTTTTTTTCTTGATCCTCAATCCCTTTTTATCAAAAGAACGCCTGAAACCATCAATAACAATAGGCACAACAATGGGTTTGTACCGTTTGATAATGTGCGCCGTTCCTTTCCTGATGGGCTTGAACGGCGTGGTTGTGCCTTGCGGAAATGTGATGACCCAACCATCATCGAGCGCTTTAGCTATCATGGTAATATCGCTCATCTTGACCTGTCGGTTTACATCTTTTCCTTCGGATCGCCATGTTCTCTCAATGCTTATGGAACCGACATAAGCCAATATTTTTGGCAACAGCCCCGCTTTCATGGTCTCTTTGGCTGCCACATAGTACAAGTTCAGCTTGGGCTGCCACAGATAGCCGATATTTCTGATATTGTCATCACGGTTGCTCAAACTGGCATTAAATACGTGGAACATGGCCACGACGTCTGCAAAATAGGTCTGGTGGTTGGATATGAACAATACGTTTGTGTCCGGCAAATTCCTGATAATCTCCGAACCCTCAATCTGGAGTTCGTTAAAGCCGCGGTATCGACGATGTGTCAACGCGCCCAAAATCCGGATAAGCCATTTTTTTATAAAAAGTATATGCCCAAACGGGTTCCTTTTGAATAATCCCATTATATTTTCAACAGATTTGTGATGTTACTGCGCATGGGCGGAAAGGGGCGTTTTCCCATGCGGATAGCAAATTTACTAAAATCGTTCTGTACAAGACAAAATTTTATTCACGATATCAACAGTCTGTGTTGTTTTCGCCGTTTTATTGTTTTTCATCAATAATAATCCCTATGGTGCTGGTTTAAGCTTGAAAACAAGGCGGCTGTTCAATTTTGTCACGACATCTAAAAAATTTACCATTTACCATAGCAACATTAAATTACAGCATTAAACTATAAATCAATGTATTATGTTTTTGATTTAAAGCTTAACAAATTCACAACACCCTTTTTAACAAGTCTTTTGTTTCACTCAACATCATGGCCGTAGCGCCCCACACCAAATGACCGTTGAGCTGGAACACTGGCACGGGAATCTCTTTTTCGAGCGATGTCATCACAGGAGCCATGCACACGGCGCTTTCGTCCAAAAAATCGGAGAGCGACACCTCTATCAGGTCTTCAACTTCTTCGTCCTGCTTGACAAACAAGGGAGTTGTGCGCGCAATGCCAATAAATGGATATACTGTAAAATTGCTCGGCGGAATGTAAACTTCGGTCATTTCCCTCAAGATTTCGATGCTTGCCATTGGCACGCCCACCTCCTCCTCTGTTTCCCGCAAAGCAGTATCTTTTAATGTCCTGTCCGTTACTTCCATACGCCCACCGGGAAATCCGATTTGCGCCGAGTGGACGCCTTTGTAAGTTTTTCTCAAAATCAACATAAATTTTGTAACTTGCTGTGCATCGGGGTAGAACAGCGATACAACGGCCGCTTTTTTGGAATGCGCCACCAGATCGCGTTGCTGCTCTATGAGCGACCTGCGAAACGGTGGGGACATTTTGAGCTGCGACTCCAAGCCCGGCAAGGGAATTTGTCCTATTTTTGACGTTGCTTTTAAAAATGTTCCAAAATCCATATAAATGAGAATTCTTATAGTGCTCTTTGGCTTATTGTTCCTTTGCAATTGTGAAGATAAGCAATCCAATCAGAAAAAAACAACATCACCCTCCGAAATAAACAAAACCGAAGCTCTGCCCAAAAAAGACACGTCGCAAGTGCAAAAGCGAGAGTTTCCGTTGCTCACAGATGAAAATGCGCTGTATTTTTTTGAGGAATATGACAAAAAACACAAGGAAGACAAGGTACGCATTACTACCGATTTTGGCTCGATTGACATCCAATTGTTTCCCGAAACCAAATACCATAGGGCCAATTTCATCTTTCTTACCAAGCAGCATTATTTTGATAACAGCCAGTTTTACAGGGTGGTAAAGAATTTTGTGATACAGGGAGGCAGTAGTGACGAGGCCGAGCTTTTTAAAAAGCGCAACCACATAGGCCGATACCTCTTGCCGCCAGACACCAAAAAAGGGTTTAAGCACCACCGTGGCGTGGTGAGCATGCCGAGCAGCGAGATAGAAAACGCTTATAAAATGGCAACACCCTATCAATTTTTCATTGTACAAAACCCGAACGGCGCCTACCATTTGGACGGCGAATACACAGCTTTTGGCAAGGTCATAAGTGGCATGGACGTGGTGGACAAGATTGCAGACCAACCGACCGATGATGCAGAATGGCCGCTACACAACGTGTATATCAGAAAAATTGAGGTTATTGATTAGGCATGCTACCTATAAATACTTGGGAGGCTGATCTTAAACTTCACCACCACCAATCTTATAACAATGACCACAGCCGCTGATAGTATAAAGACCAAGTTATCGCTTACCGAGGCCATTTTCAAAATAAAATAGACCAATCCGCCAGCAATACAGGCCGTTGCATAGATTTCTTTTCTGAAAACCACCGGGATCTCATTGCACAAAATATCACGTATGACACCGCCAAAACAAGCGGTTATGGTACCAAGGGAAATACAAATAATTGGGTGCAGTCCCGCCATAATCCCTTTTTCGACCCCAACAACAGTAAAGAGCCCTATACCAATGGTGTCGAACAAAAACAGGGACGTGCGCAAAAAACCGATGATCCTTTTGAAAAAAATCGTGAACACCGTGGACACAAAAATCACATAGACATATGTCATATTGGTCATCCAGGTCACGGGCGCCTGCCCAATAAGAACATCACGTACCGTTCCACCTCCCACAGATGTCACAAAGGCAATGATGAGCACACCAAAACCGTCCAACTTTTTGCCCATGGCCACCGATACGCCCGAAATGGCAAATGACGCAGTACCTAAAACTTCTATGACCTGATAAAGCATTTATTTAAGGATCATCATTGATTAATGGGTGCAAAGATAGATGATTAATGAAGAAAGAAACAATATGAAACAGAAATTGAAATGTACAGGATGCCAAAACAAGTTCGGCATGACAAAGCTGGGTTGGGGCACTAAAAAAACTAGAAAACCGAAACTTTGTGCTTTGTCATGCTTTCACATATTTTGTGTATAAAAATTATAGTCCTTGAGCACCGTTTCTATAAACAACATATCGCTTTCGCCTTCGGTTTTGATTTCGGTCACTTCCACGATTTTGTTCCGAAGTTTTAACAAGGTCGCATAATCCCTTGAAGCCTTGGCCGTATTGAAAGTCTCTTTGATGATACGCGCATCGTTGTCGGACAGTTTAATGACATTGGGATATTTGGGCCGGTAACTGTCTTCCAAATCCTCGAGTATGGTATGGCCAATGTTTATTGTGTTCTTAAGGTTGATCACTGCAGTACCAGCGGTCATATCGCCCAAACGCTGGCTCTTTGGGCTAGCAACAATGGCTATGAGCGCTACTACTCCAGAAAGCATATTGATATCCACAATCCTGAACAGCCACCTGATGACAAAATCTGAAACCGTCGCTTGATATCCGTCAATCTTCACGACTTTTATTTTCATGATGCGCTTGCCAATGGTCTGTCCGTCAAGCAGGGTTTCAAAAATGAGTGTATAAAAAACGACCGGAAGATAAAACAGCACCACCAATGCTATCTGCGACCACTGATCCATATTTTTCATGAACCCATCTACCCCCAACAAATTGAACATTATCTGGTAAATGACGATCATGTAGGCTATCTTCACCACCCAATCAATCAAATATGCCAAAATACGCTCCCCAACACTGGCAGCTGTAAAGGTGATATTGACATTTTGGGTAGTATTTATCTGAAGTTCAGCCAATCAGCAATTGGTTTTTAACGATTTGAGTTTTGGAATTTTCAAAGCAACCTGTACGTTTCACTTACATTATGGACAAAGCCCGACTTGCTGCCCAAACATCAAAAATAACCAACCTCGAATTCTAAATTCAATATTATTCTTTTATTTTTGGACTTCTATGAGAGAGGTCGCATTCATAAGGCAAAATAAAGAAAAATGGCTCAATTTTGAACAGGCTATTTTTGGGAAACAGCTAAAAAACCCGGACGAGCTGGCTTCGCTCTACATTCATTTGATCAACGATTTGGCCTACGCCCAGACCTATTACCCTAAAAGCAAGACCATTGTCTATCTAAACCATCTGGCAGCAAGGGCATTCCAAAAAATATACAGGACCAAACGCGAGGACACCAACCGATTTGCTCATTTTTGGAAAACAGAAGTCCCGTTGATCGTTTACCAGTACAGGCGATACATGGTTTATGCTTTTATCATTTTTGGGAGCTTTATGGCCATCGGAGCCATATCGGCTGCTTATGACGACACGTTTGTACGTCTTATCCTTGGCAACCAGTATGTGAACATGACCCTCGAAAACATCGAAAACGGTGACCCTGTGGCCGTTTATAAAAGTGGTAGCAACTGGGGAAGTTTTATAGGCATCACGCTCAACAATCTCTATGTGGGCATCCGCACATTTATCCTTGGGGTTTTCGGCGGGTTGGGCACAGGTCTTTCATTGCTGTACAATGGCATCATGGTGGGTGCGTTCCAATATTTTTTTTACAAAGAAGGTGTGCTTTGGGAAAGCGTACGGGGCATCTGGATACACGGAAGTATGGAAATTTTTGCTATCGCCATCGAAGGTGCAGCAGGTTTGATCTTGGGAGCAAGCATCCTATTCCCAAAAACCTACTCACGGATGACTTCTTTTAAAATGGGCATGAAAGACGGCGTGAAAATCCTTATCAGTACTTTTCCATTTACCTTTGCAGCTGGTTTTCTCGAAGGCTACGTAACAAGGTACTCCAACACGATGCCCAACTGGCTTTCAGTGGGTATCATCCTGACCACACTGGCCTTGATTTCTTTTTATTATTTGGTCTATCCGTTTATTATCCATAAAAAATTAATGGCAAAATATGGAGTATCCTGAAATTGGATCCAAAGTTACTTTAAAAACCCAGAGCCAATTGCTTTATACAGGGTCATGCAGATTCTCGATCGAGCATTAATAAAAAAACTTTTTTACCTTTTTCTGTAAGATACGGAAAAAACAACTTGACGAACAAGCTGCTATACTTCTCTATGATTTCCTGACTTGGTATTGTTTCATAAATTTCCGATGAAGAAATCCAAGAATCACTAAATATTTTGATAGTCAAAATCAGGGAATCATATTCGTTATCGTATTCTCGCTCCCTCATATATCCTTGTTTTACAGCTTGATTTATAGCATTTCTATACATGGTTGCCCTAATATTTTCAACTTCAAGAATAATCTGTTTCAGCTTTTCATTTTCTCTCAAAATAGAGTTAAAATCAATCATCAAAAAACGATATTGATACAATATTTCAAAACCTTTTTTTGTTGAATCGAATAAACTTTCAATAAAATTCGGATTATGAATCGTTGTTTTATTCAGTTCCAAAGCCTTGACCAACAACTCTTGATGTAACGCGATGGCAATATCGTTTTTTGTCTTATAATGATATATTAAATTGCTATGGCTTATCCCTATCTCTGAAGCTATTTGCCTGATAGATACCGAAGTATATCCAAAATCATTGAACAACTCCAAAGCCTTGTTGAGAATATTTTTTTTATTTTTTTTCATTTTAGACCAAGTGGACTATTTTTTTTAGTACATTTGGTCTAAAATTACGAAATTTGATGAATATGAAAACCAAAAGAATACATTTATTTGAATTTGAAGACCAAAAGTGGTTTCCTCAATTGTTGCGGAATTATGTAACAGATTTTCTTCAGTATTTGGCTAACAAAGTAAAAGTTTACGAACCTGTTGTTGATGTAATTAATGAAACTTTGCAAAAGAGCGACACAACACAAATTATTGATTTAGGTTCTGGTGGTGGAGGTGGATTGCTTTGGTTAGGTAAAGAATTGCAGAACAAAAATTCCGAAATAAGTATAAAATTCACGGATTTATACCCCAATATCGAAGCATTTCAACATACAACAAGTCAATCTGATATATTTGAATATCATTCAGAACCGATAAATGCTAAAAATGTTCCTGAAAACCTAAAAGGATTACGAACAATGTTTTTATCGTTTCATCATTTTAGACCACAAGAAGCAAAAATGGTTTTACAAAATGCAATAAACAATGATCAGCCTATCGCCATTTTTGAAATTCAGGACAGAGGCCTACCAAGTATTGTTGCAATGTTGCTTTCTCCTTTAAGTGTTCTGGCAACAACACCGTTTATTCGTCCTTTTCGATTGAGTAGATTGATCTTTACCTATCTTATCCCAATTGTTCCTCTAATAGTTTTATGGGATGGAATTGTTTCTGCATTAAGAACTTACACGGCTGACGAAATGAAAGATTTAGTAAATACTCTTGAAAACAATACCGCATTTGAATGGGAATTTAACAAGAAAAAATCAAAAACAGGGTTTGTAATTTACACCATTGGCATTCCGAAAAAACAATATAAATCTTAACAAGACTTCTATTTTAAAGTTTAATCAAATTAAAAAATATATTAGGTTCAATTTTCTAATTGTAACAAAACGATTATAACGACAACAAACAATTTTGAAATAAAACACTAAAAAAATAATGAAAAACCTGTTCTTTATCCTTTTTCTATTTTTTTGTTTTCCCATAATAGCACAAGTTGATAAAAACTCTGACTTATACCGAACAATTATTTCAAAAGACAGTTTGTTGTTCAGTGTTGGTTTTAATACTTGTGATGTAAGTCAGTTTGAAAAATTGACAAGTGAAAATTTCGAGTTTTTTCACGATAAAGACGGAATTTCTGACAAGAAGAAATTTATAAATGACCTTAAAAATGGTTTGTGCGGGAGTCCTGAAAATTATCAGGCAAGGCGTGAATTAGTAAAGGAAAGCACTAAAATTTTTGCCTTATATAAAAACGGAAAAGTTTACGGAGCAATGCAAGAAGGTATTCATCAGTTTTTTGAAAAACAAACAGGACAAGCGGAACGCTTTGGTAGTTCGGCAAGGTTTACCCACGTTTGGCTCATCGAAAACAACGAATGGAAACTTGCCAAATCGTACAGCTATGAGCATCTGCCAGTAATGGTAACTCGTTCATCAATTTTTGACAACGAAACGGAAATCGAAAATTGGTTGAAAGAAAACAATGTTCCCACGCTTGGCATAGGAATTATCGAAGGTGGAAAGCTCAATCAGATTCGGGTTTTTGGGGAATTGTCAAACGAAAATCCCGCTCCTTACAACACGATTTTCAACGTGGCTTCCGTAACCAAACCCGTAACGGCTTTGGTTGCTTTAAAACTTGTTGAACAAGGTAAATTCAGTTTGGACGAACCGCTTTACAATTATTGGACTGACCCCGATATTGCCAAAGACCCAAGACACAAAAAACTAACGGCACGCTTGATTTTGAGCCATCAAACAGGATTTAAAAATTGGCGTTGGCTGAATGATGACAAAAAACTGCATTTTGATTTTGAACCCGGAAAAGGTTACGGATATTCGGGCGAAGGCTATGAATATTTACGAAAAGCATTGGAAAAAAAGTTTAAAAAATCGTTACAACAATTAGCCGAAGAATTGATTTTCAATCCGTTGAAAATGAACGATACACGATATATCTGGGATAAAAATGTAGATGAGACAAGATACGCTTTAAATTATGATGAAAACGGGAAAACCTACAAAACCGTAAAAAATACTATTCCAAATGCAGCCGATGATTTACTGACAACCATTGAAGATTATGGGAGTTTTCTGGTAAACTTAATGAACGGTAATTTGATTTCCGAAAAGACATTTAAAGAAATGGCAACTCCACAAGTTCCGAGTGAAAAAGGTAAACATTTTGGTCTTGGTTTTGAAATTTACGATTTCGGAAACGGAGATTATGCCTTGGCACACGGAGGTGCAGATTTTGGAGTAAGGACGATTTTCTTTATACTTCCCAAAACCAAACAAGGTTTGCTGATTTTTACCAATTCCGATACGGGCGGAAATCTATATGAAACTTTGGTTAAACACTATCTTGGGAATTACGGACAAAAGATTATTGATGTGGAAATGAAATAAAAACTGCTAATAATATTCAGCAATCTCTCCACAATCTTAATTTCGTCGATAATCAAAAAACATGCTCTATATTCAACATTCTTTGGATGGGTCTGATTTTTTTTGTTCGTGACACAAACCGAAGAATTCACACGACAGAGAGTCCGAACGTTTCCATTCGATGTTTTTTTCTTAAATTTGGACATTGACTTTCACCCGGACCGACACCCGAGTGAGAAATAACAGAATTTTTGAAATTCATGGCCTAAAAGCAAAAAACACACCGGAAGTCAGTATCGGCAATCAATGCAAAAACCCGATTACTATCGGGAATTACCTAAAATTAGGTATTTGCCAAACAAATGACACAAACCCAACATCCATACCATGACCCAACTGCACAAACCAAGAACCTTTAGCGATTTTTTTCAGGATACCTTTTCCTTTTTAAAGCATAACGGAAAACATTTTTTCGGACACTACATCACGGTCAACGGTGTGTTCCTCATCATCATGATGGTGATACTTTATTTCTTTTCCACATTTTATACAGACATCATTTTTGGCGGAAACATGGGTAGCATGAACTCGCTTGACGCTTACATCAACGAAAATGCGGGGTTATTCATAATGGTATTCATTTTATTTTTGATAGTGGCAATAATAGCTTGGGCGGTATCTTTTGCTTATATGCCACTGTACTTCAAATTGTACATAAAACACGGCGGAAAGCATTTCGGAATTTCGGAAATCGTTGCCGAATACAGGGCAAACATCGGTAAAATCTTGGTGTTTCTGTTCTACGGATTTTTATTGGCCATCCCGCTCACAATCGCCTTGAGCATTGGAATGTTCATGCTGATTATCACTATTGTAGGCATGTTGTTGATACCCCTGTTTGTTGGCGCCTTCAGCCTTTTATACAATATGGCACTTATGGAATATCTCGAAAACAAAAGAAGCATTTGGAACAGTTTTGGCTATGCCTGGACATTGATGGCTTCAAAATTTTGGCCGTCGGTTGGTAGCGTCGGATTGTTTTTCATGATGGCCTACATCGTCCAGAGCATACTATCCATGATACCTTACATTTTTGGAATGGTAAATATGTTTACCGACCTCGAAAGCGGCAATGCCGAAGCCATTGGGGCAACCATGGGTATAGTCATGATTGCCATGTTTTTCCTGAATTTCTTTATTGGCACTTTTCTTGGCGTAGTGGTTCAGATCAACCAGGGCATTGTCTTTTTCAGCTTAAAAGAAGGCCTTGAAAATACCAACACCAAGAGCGTAATCGATGAAATTGGTTCGGGTGAATAAACGCTTTCTCATAATTGCCTGCTGTGGCCTGCTTTCCTTCTTCTGCAGTCAGGAACTTTTTGGCATCTCTTTGGATCTGCCCAGACAAACACTCATTGATTCCATCCCTCATGATGATGCTTCCATTGAACGTCGGCAATTTCACAATATACATGAAAAATACAATGGCACTGATTTTGAGTACGAAAGAAACGTTGAAAATCTGGGATGGTGGACACGTTTCAAGCAATGGCTCTATGAGACCATCAAGGATTTATTCCGGTTCGACACTATGGACGAGGCATCAAGAGTAACCGATGTTGCCCTAAAAATAGGCGGAGCGCTCATCTTCCTTTTTGTTATATACTTTATTTTCAAGGCTATCATGAACGAAGAAGGCAGTTGGGTTTTCGGAAAATCTTCTGACAAAAACATCATTCCAGTGGCCGATGCGGAAAACAACCTACAAACCACCGATTTTAAACAACTCATCGCACAGGCCGAAAAAAACGACGATTACCGTCTGGCCATTCGCTATTATTATCTTTGGCTCCTCAAGGCTTTGGCCGATGCAGGAATCATCGAATACGATGCCGAAAAAACCAACAGCGATTATTACCGGGAAATCGTACAAAAAGATTTAAAAGATGGTTTCTCTTACACTTCGTATCTTTACAATTATATTTGGTATGGCGAATTTCAGGTGGACCGACCACAGTTTGAAAAGGCAAAATCTGCTTTTGAACATTACCTAAAATCGTTCTGTGCATGAGCAAAACCACCAAGATATACACCGGATTATTGTTGTTTCTGTTCATCGGATTTACATTCATTGAGTTTACAAAAGACGAACCGATTGACTGGCGCAAGACCTTTGTAGAAACCGACAAAATCCCCTATGGGACTTTCGTGCTGTACGACCAACTGCCAAGCCTTTTTCCACAAAGCGACATCAAAAACATCACGGTCACGCCTTACGAATATTTTAATTCTTATTACAACGAAAAAAACGGTATTCACGAAACCACCGGAAACTATCTCTACGTGGACGAACACCTTGATATAGACGACGTTTCGGCTCAAGAACTCTTGGATTTTGCGTCAGAGGGCAACACGCTCTTCATAGCCACTCCCTACCCACCCAAAAAATTTTACGATTCCTTACACTTGCATGTCAGCACAAAATATGACCGCAAAGGCAAGGCCGAGCTCGGCTTTGTCAATCCCAGGTTTTCAAATGACACCATTACAATAGAAACGGGGCTGAACAATATCTATTTTTCAAAATTGGATGCCGAAACCACCACCATATTGGGCTATCAAAAATTCGATTCTATAAAACGCATCAATTTCGTAAAGGTCCATTATGGTTCCGGCAATATCTACTTGCACTTGCAACCCATCCTCTTCACCAATTATCACTTGCTTAAAAAAGATAACCAAAAATATGCGTCAACAGCACTTACCTACCTCCCGGAAGGCACCATCCATTTTGATTACCACCACAAACTTGGCAAAGCGCTGGGCGATTCGCCCCTGCGTTTCATTTTGAGCAAACCGGCCCTAAAATCGGCCTGGTACCTGGCACTGTTCAGCCTGTTGTTGTTCATGGTGTTCAATGCCAAACGTAAACAGCGTATAGTAAGGGTCATCAAACCATTGGAAAACACTACGGTAGCTTTTACAAAAACCATTGGCAATCTGTATTACGAAACCAAGGACCACAACAATCTCATTGCAAAAAAAATAACCTACTTTCTGGAGTATATCCGTCGTGTCCATTACCTCGATACGGAACATCTCGACGAAAAATTTTCGAGGCAACTGGCACTCAAATCGGGAAAAGACAAAGCACAGACCCAAAAATTGGTGGACCTTATCGTATATTTAAACGCCAAAAGAGAGTGTACAGAACACGACCTGCTCAATTTGAACAAAACCATTGAAGATTTTTACAACACATAAATCATGGAAGACAACCTTAACGAACCTTTAGACCCAATCGAGAACAAACCATCTGACCAAGAAAGCATTACAAACAGTTCTCAACAAAACAATGATACGGTCAACTTTAAAAACCGTATTGATTTGAGCGAGCTGCAAAACGGCATCGACCATATCAAAACCGAAATCAGCAAGGTCATCGTGGGGCAAAAAGACATGGTGGACTTGCTCATCGCCTCCATTTTGGCCAATGGCCACGCACTGATTGAAGGTGTTCCGGGTGTTGCCAAAACCATTTCGGCCAAATTGCTTGCCAAAACTCTCGAAATCGATTTCAGCAGGATTCAATTCACGCCCGACCTGATGCCCAGTGACATTTTGGGAACTTCGGTTTTTAACATGAAAACTTCCGAATTTGAATTTAAAAAAGGAGCCATATTCTCAAACATGGTACTGATAGATGAGATTAACCGCGCTCCTGCCAAAACCCAAGCGGCGCTGTTTGAAGTTATGGAAGAACGTCAGATAACCATCGATGGGCATAAGTACCTAATGGATTTTCCGTTTATCGTTCTTGCTACACAAAACCCTGTTGAACAAGAAGGCACATACAGACTCCCGGAAGCACAATTGGACCGTTTTCTTTTTAAAATCGATATTGACTACCCCAATCTTGAAGAAGAAATTGAAATCATCAATCGTGAACAGGAATTGAAAGGTGGCCAAAAATTGGAAAAAGTAGTCACGCACCTCAATAAAGCGCAGATTTCCAACCTACAAAACTTGGTAAATCAGGTCATTATCGAAGCTCATTTGGTAAAATACATTGCCGATATCATTGTCAATACCCGCAACAATCCGTTTCTGTATCTCGGCGCATCACCAAGGGCTTCCATTGCAATTTTGAGGGCAAGCAAGGCCTTTGCAGCAATGAACGGCCGAGATTTTGTAACCCCCGAAGACATCAAGCAGGCAGCTGTTCCAGTTTTGCAGCACCGTATCATCGTTACCCCGGAGCGCGAAATGGAAGGCGTAACCGCCAAGCAGATTATCAAGCAAATCGTTGAAACCGTTGAGATCCCGAGATAAACCACAAAAAAGGCTTGAAAATTGGTTTCAAATTTCTGATTCAAATTCCAGATTGTAAATCAGCCAATAGCTTATAGGTCAAAAATAATTAAACATTAATCTTGAAGTTTTTTTACAAAATAAAGCCATTATACATCCAGAACCGCTTTTTTTATGCGTGCATCGGAATAATGGTGCTATTTGTGGTCAGTTTTGTGTTCCCGAGGCTGTTCGCAATCGTCCGGATGCTGATGCTAATATTGTTTGCGCTGACATTTTTAGATTCTTTGATTTTGTTTTTTGCAAAAAAAGGCGTCATCGGCCACAGAATATTGCCCGAAAAATTCTCGAACGGCGACCAAAACCCCGTCAGGATCAAAATCGAGAATTTCTATACGTTTCCTGTGTTTGTCAGGATTATAGACGAAGTCCCGGAGCAATTTCAGTTACGCGATTTTAAGATCGATAGAAAATTGGATGCTTCCAGTGTGAGCGAACTCCTATACGAGCTACGCCCCGTAGAGCGCGGTGAATACCAATTTGGTTCGTTGAATATATACGTCACATCCGTGTTTGGGCTTGTGGCTCGGCGTTTTGTTTTTTCATCGGGAGCAATGGTTCCCACTTACCCGAGTTTCATGCAACTTCGTAAATATGACCTTCTGGCCATTGGCAACAACCTCCACCAGTACGGTTTGAAAAAAATTCGACGCATCGGGCACACCATGGAATTTGAGCAAATAAAAGAATACGTACTCGGCGATGACCTGCGCACCATCAATTGGAAAGCCACGGCAAAGAAAAATAACTTGATGGTCAATCAGTTCCAAGACGAAAAATCACAACCTGTCTATTCAGTAATTGACAAAGGACGTGTGATGAAAATGCCTTTTGACGGGCTCAAACTGTTGGACTACGCCATCAACGCCGCACTGGTCATTTCAAATATTGCACTAAAAAAACACGACAAAGCGGGCATCATGGCTTTCTCCAAAAAAGTTGAAAATATCATAGTGGCAGAAAAACGCGCCTCACAGATGAACCTTATCCTCGAAGCACTCTACAATATCGAAACCGATTATCACGAGAGTGATTTTGGAAGACTTTATGCTGACATCAAACGCAATTTCTCACAAAGAGGCTTACTATTGCTCTACACCAATTTTGAAACTTTGGACGCCTTATACCGCCAGATTACCTACCTAAAGGGAATTGCCAAAAACCATCTGCTCGTGGTCATATTCTTTAAAAACACCGAACTGGAAACACTGATAAACAGCAAGGCCGAAACCGTACAACAGGTTTACTACAAATCCATTGCAGAAAAGTTTGAATTTGAAAAGCGGCTTATCGTCAACGAACTCCAAAAATACGGCATCAAGTCCATCCTCACCACTCCCGAGAACCTGACCATAGACACTATTAATAAATACCTGGAAATCAAGTCGAGAGGTTTGATATAAGTGAATGCTTTTATTTCTGATGTAGTTGCTTTTCGGACAAAATGCAGTTTACCAAACTTACTTCATGAATAGATTCAAAAGTGTTTTCGGCACAAAAAAGTTGAAAATATCTTGAAAAATATCTAATACATTAGCACTTATATCCGATTTTTTGGTACTTTTATCGAGGCCAATCGTATTCCCTAACCTAAATACCTAAATGGCTGAGATGAAAAAAAAGTATTTTTTTAGTTTTTTTATGTGGTTCGTTTTATGCCTTGGTACGGCCATGGCCCAAAGCGGTGCTACAGAACACCATGTAACCAAAGGCGAGAGCATCCTTGACATTGCCAAGAAGTACAATGTCACCCCATACGATATATTAAAGGCCAATAACGACAAGATAAGTTCGTTGAATGATATTAAAGAGGGCGATGTACTGATCATACCGAAATCAAAAATCATTGTCGAGAACGTACCGAGCGCTTCGGAAGCAGTCAAATCATCCATCCCAAACACAATAACACATACCGTTGTAAAAGGCGAAACCAAATATGGACTTTCAAAAAAATATGGGATAACCATAGAACAGCTTGTCAGCGCTAACCCTCATATCGAAAAAAGCCTTAACATTGGACATGTCCTGACAATCGTACCAGGCAGAGGTTACGAAACAACCGTGACCACAGCTCCACAAGCAAAAAGCCCCGAAAATACCTTTGTAACCCCAAAAGATCAGCCATCACATAACACAAAACAAGAAAAAAACACAGAAAATACCGTTGCAACCCAAAAAGAGCAACCAATACGTAACACCACACATGAAAAGCAAGAACCCAAAGCCCCGACCCCGGCCACTTATACAGTAAAGTATGGAGATACAAAATACAGTCTTTCAAAAAAATACGGATTGACTATTAAAGAACTTGAGAAAGCCAATCCGCACATTGTCAAAATGTTGGTTGCTGGTCATGTTATAAACATTCCACAATCTAACGGCACATCAACCATAATTGAAAGTAAGAAAGCAACCGAAAAACCTGCCGTTACTANNNNACCCGAAAAAACTGTCGTTACCACAGTACCCGAAAAAGAACCGGAAACACCTAAAAAAACGGTCAAAAACATCCCTGTAGAAAGAACTTACGGATTCGCCGATTTGACAACATCATTAGTCACTTCCAAACCCAAAAAAGTCTTGTTTATTTCGCCTTTTGAAGAAAGCGAATTTACTCCCGTAGGCGACTTCAAAAATTTGCCATGGCAATCCGATAAGTTCAAAATGTCCAGTTATGGGTTTTATTCCGGTGCCATGTTGGCTATCGATTCACTCAAACAACTCGGACTCAAGGTCACTTTTGACCGATTGAAAATTGATGCTGAAAATCAAGCAAGTGCAACTTTACCCAAAACCGATGACCTTATCGGCTACGACGCTATTTTCATACCTTTTTATGAAAACATTGATACAAAATTAGCCCGTACCATTGCCGAAAAGAACACCCCCGTTCTGACTACCGGAGCAATTGACCACCAGAGCAACAGCAACAACCTGTATGCTGCCGTACCTTCCGTCAACCTTATGCGCAAAAAAATGTTGGACTATATGGTATCAAAAAACGGAAACATCATAATAATCAATGACATAAACCGAACCGAAAGCCACGATTTTATTACAAAATACACACCAACAGCAAAATTCGTTGAGATCAAACCAAATGGAACATTCAACGAAAACAGCCTTAAAGCAAACCTATCCAAAGAGAAGCTCAATTATATCGTTTTGAACAGTGACAGAAAAGGCGCTTTTCTGAACGTTACCAATACCCTTTTGAGTGAGCTCAAAAATTACAAATTGCAACTCACTGTCCTTGACCCAACGCTCATTCCTGCCCCAGACGACGTTTCGGCAAAACGCTTTGTTATCTTGAAAATGCTCCTGCCGTCCTACAGCTTTCCGGAAATGTCCATGGACTTATTTGAAAAGAACAACCTGGATTTTTTCACTTTTTCGACTACGGACGCAGCAATGTTCGGATTTGATATTACATTTGACACACTATTGCGATTGGCACAACCCTCCGGATTTGTAAATTCGACCAATTCTGATATTACGGAACATACAAAATTAAAATTTGAATATAAGAAAAATGAAATGGGTGGCTATAGCAATCAAGGAATCCATATTCTTTATTATGATTCTGGCCAAAACCTCAAAGCAGCCGATTGAGGGTAAAAATTTTTGGATTTGGTCAATTTAGAATTTACCAAAGATTTATGAAAAAAACCATACTAACCTACAACCACATAAAATATTACCTACTCTTTTTGATTGTTTGCGGGAGTATCGCGCCTTCAATGGCCCAATGCCCGACAGTGACCAATCCTACACAATCATTTTGCGATATTGAATCACCAACGGTTTCCAATTTGATAGCTACCGATAACGGCAATGGCATTCAGTGGTATGACACTCCCGTATCAACCACGCCCCTTCCCAATGGTCAAGGGTTGATCGATGGTGAAGATTATTATGCTGATGATAATTCTGGTACATGTGGCACAAGGCAGAGAGTGGATGTCACTATTTATGGCCCACCAATAGGCTTGAACTTTCAGGGCGTTTGTGTTGATGACTCCGACGATGCGACCATTGCAGATTTGATTGCCATCGGCAATGACATACAATGGTACAATGTTCCCAATGGCGGCTCGCCCCTACCTAATACAACAATACTCATAGACAACACCATCTATTATGTTGACCAATCAAATCCTGACTCAGGCTGTCGGACTTCGAGATTGTCCGTTTTTGTAAACGTTGGTGTTGTACCTGTTCCTACAGGAAATCCAATCCAAGAATTTTGCTCCGACGCACAACCACCGCCAACTGTTGGCGACCTTCAGGCCAGTGGAAACAACAATTGGTATGCAACAATCTCTTCGGCAACACCTTTAGATCTCTCCACGCCGTTGGTCAATGGTCAAAGTTATTTTGCAACAACGATAGACCCACCTTGTGAAAGTGAAGAAAGATTTGAAGTAATCGTGGTTTTGTTACCAGCGAACGATCCAGGAACAAATACTACGGTAGATTTTTGTGAAGATGGATTGACTTCAATCGGCAGTATCAATCTGTTTGAATCGCTTGGTGGTACGCCCGAAACCGGTGGAAGCTGGATAGGACCTTTGCCTATATCAAATGGCGATTTGGGCACCATTGACGTTACGGTTATGGATGTTTCCGGAAGCCCATACACTTTTACCTATACCGTTGATACCTCGCCCTGCAACCCAAGTTCTGCCACCGTGACAATTAACATTATCCCGTTACCAAATGCAGGTA